>ERZ772818.166-NODE-166-length-71460-cov-10.584371_pt1 | contig 71460 bp, 57 predicted proteins | sample MGYA00580837_ERZ772818 | MGnify/ENA primary metagenome ERZ772818 (study PRJEB29015, sample SAMEA2737671) | human gut metagenome | biome: human gut; feature: human-associated habitat; material: faeces | place: China | collected 2012 ...
AAATCGCTCGAAATTCAACCGCCCCGGCATTAACATTTTTTGTTGAATGGGGTCTTAGTGGCGCCGCTTTTTATTCGGTTCGGGCTGTTAAGTCCCAACTTACGCGATTTGTTGTAAAGCAGCAGGAAGACAGCGCCTGCCAAAGCTGCCACATCAAGCATTGAGAAGAGCATCATTGCCGGAGCGTAATCAGTAGATTCTCCCATTACCTGAGCCACCGCGAGCGGCGTGAGAAACAATCCTAATGATTGCAGCCAGTAGAACGAAGCGTAAGCACTCCCGAGCGACTGCATCGGCACCACACGCGGCAATAAGGGCCACAGACCGGCGGATATTACCGCCGAGGCGATGGCCAGCATGCCTATAGCTGCGTATGCCAGCCAAAGGTAAGGCGCCAGAGGTAATATGCAGGCAAAAATCAAATAACACAAGGCCATGAAGAGGCTGCCCAGGGCAGTCAGCCAGACGGCGCCTCCCCGAAAATCGGGAATGAGACATACCAAAGGGGTGCAAAGCGCCGAAATCATGGGCAACGACGCCAGTACGCCGGCAGCGCTGTCGGCACTCGTGTTCAGCGCCTCCTGCAGCATTGCCGTGGCGTAACGGTAGAAGGGTATCAGCGAAGCGTAATAGGCTACACAGATAGCTGCGAGGAGCCAGAGAATACGGTTGTTGACAGTGTTGCGAAGCAAGCCTTTTAAAGGCGTTATAAACGCCGTCTGACGGTCTTTTTGTGCGCTTGGTTTAGAGGTATCCATAAGACCGTAAACAAGCCAGCAGAGAAGCCCTATAACAAGAATTAGGAGCATCCAGCCCAATGGCCGGTCCACGTTCATATTCCCACCGTAAGCTGCAATACGCGGCGAAGCCCATAATGCCAAAGCAACCACCAGACGCGACCCTGCCAACTGCACACCCATGGCCACGGCAAGCTCTTTGCCCTTGAACCAGCCTACTGAAGCGCGAGAGGCGGCAACTCCCGACATTTCAATGCCGACACCGAAAATCATGAATCCTACAGCCGCCAGTTTGGCCGACGGTGCCATGCCGCGGCAGAAAGGAGTTATGTTCCAGGCTGAGTCGGGCAGATTCAAATTATTGTCTAACCAAATGTAGAAAGCCGACTGTGCAAAGGAATCTGTGAGCGCATAGTAATTGATGGCTCCCCCGATAATCATGCAGCAAGCGGCAAGGATGCCCGAAAACTTTACACCCAACCGGTCTATCAACAGTCCGGCAAAGAGCAAGATTCCGCAAAAGACGTTGAGAAAGCTCTCGGCACTTGAATAGCGGCTGTAAGCCATCAGCGACCAGCCTTTCTGCTCCAATGCCGTCTGTAAGGGCGAGAGGGCATACAGTAGCATATATCCGCCTGCCATAGCCACTATCATCAGTATGACTACACACCAGCGTTTCCACGCCGGCTCCATGGCGGGTTGCTTTATGTTTTGCGTATCTCTCACACCACAAAGTTACTGCCTTTGCTCAATCTGCGCAAATTACCTTTTATAAGCCTGTAAAAAGGATGTATATGAGGCTAAAAAGGATGGATGCGTGGCCGGGAACGAACCCGTTAACCACGCATCCTTGGATTGGCCGTATATCTTTAGACCGGCCATTTCTATTTGCGGTTGAGAGTTATGTCAACTCATTCTTCTTCATAGCGTTTCTCAATCACTGACCAGTCGACTATCTCCCATAACTTGCTCAGATAGTCGGGTCTGCGGTTCTGATAATCGAGATAGTAGGCGTGTTCCCAGACATCAAACACCAACAGCGGCTTTAGGTCTTGGGTAAGAGGAGATTCGGCATTTTTGCCCTGAGTGATAAAGAGGTTGCCGATGGCGTCGGCTGAAAGCCATACCCAGCCGGAGCCGAAGAGCGTTTTGCCGGCCTGCTCAAACTGTGATTTGAAATGGTCGAAACTGCCGAACTGATCCTCAATCTGAGTGCGCAAACGACCTACCGGCTCGTGGCGTCCTGTGGGCGAGAACTGGAAGAAATAGAAGATATGATTCCATGCCTGAGAAGCATTGTTGAATAAAGTCCCTTCGGAATGGCGTATAATCTCCTCGATTGGCAGATTCTCATATTCAGTGCCCTCAATAAGCGAATTGAGAGTATCGATATAGGCTTTCTCATGCTTGCCCCAATGATATTCAATAGTTGTCTGGCTGATGACCGGGGCCAAGGCATCGGGCAGATACGGAAGTTTGGGCTGTATGAATTTCATAGTCTTGCGGTTTGTTTAATTAATTAACGAAAAAAGGGCCGCAGAAGTTTACACGCCGAGTGCGAGAAAAATTTTCAGCTCAAAAATATATAATAATGTGTTTGCAACAAGGATTAGATTAAGGGGGCAGATACAAGACAAAATAATTAAAGATTAGGGTTTTAGAGATTGATAAATTTTTATTAATTTTGCACCATGGAACGAACGGTAAGTCGCGAACGGCAAAATCCGTATACTGCATAACCGTGATGAAATTACCAACAATAAACGGCATATTGCAGACCATTACGCGCAGCGGACCGCGTCTGGGCTTGGCCTTGAGCGGCGGCGGCGCGAGGGGTTTCAGCCACATTGGTGTGGTATTGGCTCTTGAACGTTTCGGATTAAAAGCATCAATCTGTGCCGGCGTCAGTGCCGGCTCCATAGCTGCCGCTATGTATGGTGCCGGATTCACCGGCGCCCAGATGCGCGACTGTTTTATTGAGCATCTTCGTTTCGGCGATTTCAAAGAATGGACCATGCCGCGCGACGGTCTGATGTCGCTGCGGCGGTTTGAGAAACTGCTGCGTCAGTGGCTGCCGACACAAAAGCTTGAGGAGATGCAGATTCCCACTTATATCTGCGCCACAAACCTCGACAAAGGCGTGTCCACCGGATTCAGTGCCGGCAATACGGTGCAGGCCGTGTTGGCGTCATGTTCCATACCGGTACTTTTCCCGCCGGTGCGCATCAACGGTGTCCACTACATTGACGGCGGCGTGCTGAGAAATCTGCCTGCCTGGGCAATCCGCGACAAATGCGATATTCTGTTGGGTTCAAACTGCAATCCTCTCGACAGAAACTATCGCTACAGGAGTTCAATTTTGTCAATAGCGCTGAGGTCATATCAGCTTGTGATGAAAGGAAACGTGTTGCAAGACCTTGAGAAATGCGACTATGTGATTCAGAACAGGTCGCTGAGCCGCTATTCAACTTTTTCGGTCAAGGAAATGGACCGTATAATTTTAGAAGGCTATGAAGCTGCCCTCCCTGTGGTAGAAGAAATAGCCAACCGTCATTACCGCTAACAAGAAGAAAACATTATGCCGGATACTCGACTGATAATCTACCAGGTTTTCCCTCGATTGCTGACCAACCTAAACGATACCTGCATACCCGGCGGTACGTTGCAGCAAAATGGCTCCGGTAAGTTCAACGACTATACATACGAATTGCTGAGCGACATTAAATCGCTCGGCGTCAACGCTATATGGTACACCGGGGTACTGGAAATGGCCACCAAGACCGATTTCAGCGCTTACGGCATTGAAAAGGATAATCCACATGTGGTGAAAGGAGAAGCCGGTTCACCCTATGCCATAAAGGATTATTACGATGTTGACCCGGCTTTGGCTGTGAATGTCGACAAGCGTCTGGAAGAGTACGACGCTTTGGTTAAGCGCACTCATAAGGCCGGAATGAAGGTGCTGATGGATTTTGTGCCGAATCACACCGCGCGGCGTTATCGGTCGGATGCGGCTCCGGAGGGAGTAACACCTTTCGGCGCTGACGACGACACCACACTGCGCTTCTCGCCGGCAAATGACTACTATTACATCACCAATCAGCAGTTTGAACCTGATTTCGACATAAGCAGCGACCCGGCATACGTGGAGTTTCCGGCAAAAGTCACCGGCAACGATTGCTTCTCGGCCTTTCCGGGACGTAACGACTGGTATGAGACTGTGAAGCTCAACTACGGCCGCGACTATGAGTCGGGTCAGACGCATTTCTGGCCTGTGCCGAGGCTGTGGGGCAAGATGCTTCACATTTTGCGTTACTGGCTGGCAAGAGGCGTCGACGGCTTCCGCTGCGATATGGTACACATGGTGCCGGTGGAATTCTGGCATTGGGCCATTGCGGCCGTGAAAAAGGATTTCCCCGATGCCATTTTTATCGGAGAAATTTACGACATAGGTCTCTATCGCTCATATCTGCAATATGGCGGTTTTGATTACCTGTATGACAAGGTAGGTCTCTATGACACCATTGTGGGCATAGAGCATAACAAATTCTCGGCGGCTCGTCTCACCGGATGCTGGCAGGCCTTGGAGGGTATCTCCGACAAGATGCTCAACTTCCTGGAGAATCACGATGAGGTGCGTTACGGCTCCTCCGCTTTCGGCAATAATCCCCTCTCTGTAACACCGGCCTTAGTGGTCAGCACCATGTTCTCGAAAGGCCCGTATCTGATTTATTTCGGGCAGGAAGCCGGAGAGCGCGGTCAGGAGGCTGAGGGCTTCTCAGGACATAACGACCGCACAACAATCTTCGATTACTGGAGTTACGCCTCGATGCGCCGACTGGTGACGCACACCCTCACACCGCAGGAGAGCTGGCTACGCAATCTGTATGCGAAGATTCTCACAATGTGCAATTCCGAACCGGCGCTGCGTCAGGGTTCATTCTACGATTTGATGTATGTGAACCTTAACCACCAAGGCTTCAACCCGCACAGCATTTTTGCCTTTTTGCGTTCTGCGCTCGGTCAGACGTTGCTCATAGTAGCCAACTTTTCTCAAACCGCTCAGACAGCAGACGTCAGAATCCCTGCCGATGCTTTTGGCATGATGCGAATAGAGCCCGGTGACGACATTGAAGTTCAGGATTTGCTCTCGCAGCAGACCATGCACGTAAGTCTGCACCCCGGCGACGAAACAAGAGTTGAGCTGCCGGCCAAAGGCGCCGTGATTCTCTCTCTGCCCCAGCCTAAAGAACAACCATCTAAACAAAACATAAATGTCTTCTAACCTTCCCCCCATCAAAATTTTTGCAGGAACACGCTCACACTATCTGGGTGAGAGTATCTGCCGCGAACTCGGCATAGAACTCGGCAAGATGAAAACAGAGTTTTTCGCAGACGGCGAGTTTGAAGTCGGGTTTGAAGAGTCAATCCGTGGTTCAGAGGTATATCTGGTGCAATCCACCTTCCCCAATGCAGACAATCTGTTTGAATTGCTGCTCATGATAGATGCAGCCAAACGCGCATCGGCAGAGACCATAGTAGCCGTAATGCCGTACTTTGGCTGGGCACGTCAGGACCGCAAAGACAAACCCCGCGTGAGCATAGCAGCCAAACTCGTTGCCGATCTTCTTACGGCCGCCGGCATTGACCGTCTGATAACCATGGACCTGCATGCCGACCAGATACAGGGTTTCTTCGATGTGCCTGTTGACCACCTGTATGCATCCTCAATCTTCATCCCCTACATCGAGAGCCTCCACCTCAAGGACCTCGTCATGGCCAGCCCCGATGTTGGCGGCGCCAAGCGTGCCAACTCCTATGCCAAATACTTCGACGTGCCTCTGGTGCTTTGCCACAAACAGCGCGCCAAAGCCAACGTGGTTGCCAACATGACCGTGATTGGCGATGTGAAAGACAAAAACGTGATTCTGGTTGACGACATGGTTGACACCGCCGGCACCATAACCAAAGCCGCCGATTTGCTGATGAGCCAGGGCGCCAAGTCAGTTCGCGCACTGTGCAGCCATGCCGTGATGTCGGATCCGGCCACAGAACGTGTTCAGAACTCGGAGCTGACGGAAATCATCTTCACCAACTCCATCCCCTACGAGCGTGAAAACAGCAAGGTAACGGTATTGCCGGTGGCAAAACTCTTCGCCGATACCATTCGCAGAATCCATAACAATCAGTCCATCTCGGCCCAATATCTTTTCAAGTAACAGAGCCTGACAACGACTGAGCAACAAAGGTATCAGATTTTGGCTGCAAAATTTGCACAGTTTGCAAAACGTTTGTACCTTTGAAAAAAATTTTAGAATACCGTAAATCTACAAATGGAAAACAATCTTCAGCAGACGTGCCTTCATGACCGCCATGTGAAACTGGGCGCTTTGATGAGTCCCTTCGGAGGCTTCGATATGCCCATCCAATACAGCACAATAACCGACGAGCATAACGCCGTTCGCCAGAACGTTGGCGTTTTCGACGTAAGCCACATGGGCGAAGTGCGCGTTAAAGGTCCTGAGGCAGAGAAATATGTAAATCATATCTTTGTCAACGATGTAACGGGTGCTCCCGACGGCCAGATTTTCTACGGCATGATGTGCTATGAAAACGGCGGTACGGTTGATGACCTGCTGGTGTATAAGGTAAACGATAACGAGTTCTTCCTCGTAATCAACGCCGCAAACATCGACAAAGACTGGGCATGGATAGAAGAACAGGCCAAGGGCTTCGACGTAAAGGTTGAGAACCAGAGCCCGTATTACGGCGAGGTTGCCGTTCAGGGTCCGGAGGCAGAGAACACTCTGGTAAACGTTCTTGATATGCCGGTGCGCGACCTGAAGTTCTACAACTTCACCACCTTTGACCGCGACGGCGAAGAGGTAATAGTAAGCCGCACGGGTTACACCGGCGAAGACGGCTTTGAGATTTATGCAAGCCACGGCTTCATCCAGAAGGTATGGGACAAGCTGATGGAAGCAGGCGTAACGCCCTGCGGACTCGGCTGCCGCGACACTCTGCGCTTTGAGGTTGGTCTGCCACTCTACGGCGACGAGCTGAGCGCTGAGATTTCGCCCATCGAAGCCAGCCTGAGCATGTTCGTGAAATTCGACAAGCCCGAGTTCATAGGCCGCGAAGCTCTGTGGCAGCAGAAAAGCAATGGCGTTAAACGCCGCATAGTAGGCATAGAGCTGGAAGGCAACGCCATACCCCGCCACGGCTATCCCGTAGAGGCCGACGGACAGGAAATTGGCTATGTAACAACCGGTTACCGCTCAATCTCCACCGGCAAGAGCGTGGCTATGGCCATGGTCAACAAGCCCTACGACAAGCTCGGAACGCCCGTAGAAATACGTATCCGCAAGAAGACCTTCCCTGGCAAGGTTGTCAAGAAACGTTTCTACGACAAAAGCTACAAAAAATAAACTAACACAAACGCATATACACACATCATGAGCAAAGTATTGGCAGAACTGCTTTACGCAGACTCACACGAATGGGTAAAGATAGACGGCGACATCGCAACCGTTGGCATCACTGACTATGCACAGCACGCACTTGGCAACATAGTTTATGTTGACATGCCCGAGGTTGGCGACACCGTAACAGCAGGTGAAGAATTTGGCGCAGTAGAGAGCGTTAAAGCAGCTTCCGACCTGATCTCGCCCGTTAGCGGTGAAGTAATCGAAATCAACGAAGCTCTCGAAGATACTCCCGAAGCTATCAACGAAGATGCTTTCGGCGCCTGGATTATGAAGGTGAAACTCAGCGAGCAGCCCTCAGAACTTCTCGACGCAGAAGCTTACGCTAAAATTTGCGAGGAATAATTCCAACAAATAGAAAAACGAACCGGCGACTGCTGCCACATTAAGGCCGGCAGCCGCCGTTTCTACCTATAAATAAAAAATCCCGGCATAGATTCGTTATCTGACAGCTGATTGGAGTAATCATAGTGCCTGAGAAGGGCCGGATTATGAAAATCACATAAAGTAAATTTTTCAACAGCTAAGCTGCCTGTAAAGCTTCGCGTTGGCAGATAAGGAATAAGCGCCGGACAACAATCAATATGAGCAACAAATTCATACCGCATACCGAAGCAGACATTTGCAAGATGCTTGAGCGCATAGGTCTGCAAAGCGTAGATGACCTCTATGCCGATGTTCCCGCAGAGGTTATCTTCAAACGCGACTACAACATTCCTTCGGCAATGAGCGAAATAGAATTGCGCAAACACTTCGATGAGCTCGGCCGCAAAAACAAACCCCTCACGGTGTTTGCCGGTGGTGGCGTCTATGACCACTACTCCCCCGCTACCGTTGGCCATCTGTTGCAGCGCAGCGAGTTCTATACGGCATACACCCCTTATCAGCCAGAAATCTCGCAGGGTACGCTCCAGTACATCTTCGAGTATCAGAGCATGATAAGCGAGCTTGACGGCCTGGAATGTACCAACGCCTCCATGTATGACGGCGCCACAGCTTCGGCCGAGGTGATGATGATGATGGTGGCATCGGCACGCAAGAAGAACCGCGTTCTTACGTCGGCAACCATGCCCGAACAGGTGCTCCGTGTAATGCGCACATACGCTCACTATCACGGTATTGAGCTCACCGAGATAGCTGCCAAAGATGGCGTTACAGACCTGAGCCTTCTTGATGCCGAACTGGCAAAAGGCGACGTTGCCGGCATGATAGTGCCGCAGCCCAACCGCTATGGTATAGTAGAAGACTTCACCGGCCTGGCCGACAAGCTGCATTGCGCAAAGGCACTTATGGCAATGTATGCTGATCCGTCGGCTCTGGCAGTGCTTCGCACACCGGCTGAATGGGGCTGCGACATAGCCTGCGGCGACGGTCAGACCCTTGGCATGCCTATGGAATTCGGCGGCCCGTATCTGGGTTATATCTCCTGCACAAAGACTCTGCTGCGCAAAATGCCGGGTCGCGTTGTAGGCGCTACAAAAGACATCAACGGCAACCGCACCTTCGTGCTTACTCTTCAGGCTCGCGAACAGCATATCCGTCGTGAAAAAGCCACATCCAACATCTGCTCCAACCAGAGCCTGATGGTGCTCTTCGCCACCATATATCTGTCGCTGATGGGCCGCGAAGGTCTGCGCGAGGTTAATGAACTGGCTTCTGACGGCGCACATTATCTGCACGATGAGCTGCTCCGTACCGGTCGCTTTACCGACGCCTTCCCCGGCAAACCGTTCCTCAAAGAGTTAACCCTCCACACCGATATGGACGTGGACGCTCTCAACAAACGTCTGCTCGACAACGGCATTATGGGCGGTCTGAACCTGGGCAACGGTATGGTTGAATTTGCCGTAACTGAGAAGCGCACAAAAGCTGAGATAGATAATCTGGTAAAAATCATAACCGAAGCATAAGGAGCCACATCATGAAGACATACGACAAAATGATATTTGAGGTATCACGTCCCGGACGCCGTGGCTACGAACTGCCTCGCAATGAATTCAAGGGTGATACCCTGAAAGCTATCCCGGCAAATCTGCAGCGCAAAGAGGCTCTCGATCTGCCCGAAGTGAGCGAACTCGACACAGTGCGCCACTTTACCAACATCAGCAACAAGAATTTCGGTGTAGACACCGGCTTCTATCCCCTGGGCAGCTGCACCATGAAGTATAACCCCAAAATCAACGAGGAGCTGAGCGTGCTTCCTCAGTTTGCAGGTCTGCATCCTTTGCAGCCGGCAGAGACGGCACAGGGTGCTCTTGAGCTGTACTACAATCTGCAGCAAATGCTGGCAGAGCTGAGCGGTCTGAGCGAGTTCACTCTCAACCCGTACGCAGGCGCTCACGGCGAGCTCACCGGCCTGATGGTGATGCGCCGTTATCATGAAAGCCGCGGCGACAGCAAACGCACAAAGGTGATTGTGCCTGACTCAGCTCACGGCACCAATCCCGCTTCGGCCATGGTGGCCGGTCTGGATGTTGTGGTTGTTAAATCGAAACCCAACGGCTGCATCGACGTGGAGGATCTGAAACCTCTGCTCGACGATTCAATCGCCGGCATCATGATGACCAACCCCAACACTCTTGGCCTATTCGAGGTAGAGATTCTTGAGATTGCCGACCTCGTACACAAGGCAGGCGGTCTGCTCTATTACGACGGAGCTAACCTCAACCCGCTGTTGGGCAAGGTTCGTCCCGGCGATATGGGCTTCGACATCATGCACATCAATCTGCACAAGACCTTCTCCACACCTCACGGCGGCGGCGGTCCCGGCAGCGGTCCTATCGGTGTGGTAGAGAAACTGCGCGAATTCCTTCCCAATCCCCGTGTTCGCAAAAACGAGGAGGGCAAGTTCTACATCGACTTCGGCAAAGAGAGCCTCGGCAGCATCAGCTCGTTCCTGGGCAACTTCGGCGTTATGATGCGTGCTTACGCTTATATCCTCTCGCTGGGTAAAGAGAACATCAAGAATGTAGGTCCTATGGCAACCCTCAATGCCAACTACATCAAAGAGAGCCTCAAGGACGATTATCTGCTTCCCATTGAGCGCGTTTGCAAGCATGAGTTTGTATTCGACGGCCTGGCCGACAAGTCAACCGGCGTTACAACTCTCAACGTGGCCAAACGTCTTCTCGACTACGGCTTCCATGCTCCCACAATCTACTTCCCGCTCCTCTTCCACGAGAGCCTCATGGTAGAACCCACGGAGACTGAGAGTCTGGAAACGCTCGACGAATTCATCGACGTTATGCACAAGGTGGCCAAAGAGGCTCGCGAAACTCCCGAACTGGTGAAGGAAGCTCCGGTTACCACTCACATCCGCAAGCCGGATGAGACTACGGCAGCCAAGAACCCGATTCTCACCTACCGCGCTCTGAAAGAGCAGGAAGGCAAATAAACCAAATAAAGAAAAGGCGGTGTGCCGCTTGTGTCGGTATGCCGCCTTTTTTATGACCCCATTCAACAAAAAATGTTAATGCCGGGGCGGTTGAATTTCGAGCGATTTTAGCGAGTTGAAGCGGGAGTGATGCGGGCATCATGACCGATGAAACTTGGCTGAAAGCGCCGGAAGTCAACCGAAGAAATGAAAACTAATATAAGAAAGGCTCTGCAAAGAACAGAATTTTTAACAATGCATAAAGTTAAAAATTTAACCACCCAAAGAAGAGGCTTTAATCAGGCCTCAAAATAAATTTTATAATGGCACCAAAACACAAGACTAAAGTTACTCAGGTCTCGCAGGGTTGGGCGCTTTTTGCCAAGTTTCGTCGGTTACATAGCTCGCTATGCGCCCTCCTTAACTTGCAAAAATAACCTCAGCCCTGCGACCCCGGCGTTAACATTTTTTGTGGAATGGGGTCTATATTTTTACGGCTCTTTGAGCTATCCAAAATTGATTGACATGAATAAATCAGATCTGATTATAATAGGCGCAGGCCCCGGTGGTTATGAAACCGCTTACGAAGCCGGCAAAGCAGGCTTAAACGTTACCCTTTTTGAGGGTGCGGAGTTAGGCGGTACTTGCCTCAACGAAGGCTGCATCCCCACAAAATGCCTCGTTAGAAACGCCGAGATAGTAAGTCAGTTCAAGAACGCCGAGGCTTTTGGCATTGATGACTTCACCTTTACCTTGGATTTCGACAAGGTGATGGAGCGCAAAAACAAGGTTGTTGAGACCCTGCGCGCAGGTGTGGAGCAGATGATGAAGATGGCCAAGGTCAACGTAGTTAAAGGCTTCGCCAAATTCACTGACCCCAACACTGTGGAATGTGACGGCGAATCATATACGGCCGATAATTTCATAATCGCCACAGGCTCTGTTTCAAAAGCACTGCCTATTCCGGGCGCTGACCTTGACTGCGTAATGGACTCCACCGATATTCTGTCGATAGACCATATTCCCGAATCGCTGACCATCATCGGCGGCGGCGTTATCGGCATGGAATTTGCCGGCATATTCTCAGCACTCGGCTCCAAGGTAACGGTCATAGAGTTCATGAAGCAGATTCTTCCGCCTTTCGATGCTGATATAGCCAAACGCCTGAAAGCTGCCCTCACCAAACAGGGTATCAAAATTATCACCGGAGCTGCCGCTACGTCAATTGAGCAGAACGATGAATATCAGTGCGTGGTGCATTATAAGGTGAAGGAGAAGGAGGAAGAGGTTGTAAGCAGCGACCTTCTGATGGCTGTTGGCCGTGCTCCCCGTCTTGACACTTGCGGTCTTGACAACGCCGGTGTTCAGTACACCCGCCGCGGCATTGAAGTTGATGGCTGGATGCGCACCAACGTGCCTCATATCTTCGCCATCGGCGACTGCAACGCACGCATGATGCTTGCTCATGTGGCTTCGTTCCAGGGACAGCATGCGCTGAATGCAATTCTCGGCAAGGAAGACGACATAGACTTCAACGTTGTTCCGAGTGCTGTCTTTACAACGCCTGAATGTGGCATGGTAGGTCTCACCGAGGCTCAGTGCAAGGAAAAGGGCATGGAGATAATGATTGGCCAGAGCTTCTTCCGCGCCAACGGCAAATCCCTTGCCATGGGCGAGCCTGACGGCCTCGTGAAGCTGATTTTCGACAAGGTGAGCGGTTGCCTGGTAGGCGCTCATATCATGGGCGTACAGGCTGCTGACCTGGCTCAGCAATGCGCTGATATGATGTCGGCCGGTGTTACCCGCGACAAAATGCTGGATATAATCTTTGGCCATCCCACCGTAAGCGAAGTGCTGATGTCAGCTGCCCGCAACGTGAAGTAAACATTACAGGAATAAAAATGCTGCCGGAAATTGTCTGCATTTGCAGAGGCTTCCGGCAGCATCTCTATTTTGTGATTCGTTCGGCAGATGAAGTGTTATTCGCCGAGGTATGACTTCAGCAGACGGCTCTTCTGGCTCTTCAGCCTGCGAATGGCCTTCTCCTTTATCTGACGTACGCGTTCGCGGGTAAGGTCATATTTCGCGCCTATTTCCTCAAGAGTCATCTCCTGACCGCCGATGCCGAAGAACATCTTTACGATATTGCGTTCACGTTCGTCGAGCTGTTGAAGCGCTCTGTCAACCTCCTTGGAGAGAGATTCCTGATTCAGCACACGATCGGGAGTGGGTGTGTCATCGTTTATAAGCACATCGAGAAGCGAGTTTTCATCGCCGTCGGCAAACGGTGCGTCAACACTGATATGCCGGCCCGACACCTTCATAGTATCAGCCACCTGGTCGGCAGGAATATCGAGGCGTTCAGCCAATTCCTCAGCACTGGGAATGCGCTCGAACTCCTGCTCGAATTTGCTTCGTTCCTTGTTTATTTTGTTGAGAGAGCCAACCCTGTTGAGCGGCAAACGAACTATACGGCTCTGCTCGGCCAAAGCCTGGAGAATGCTTTGACGAACCCACCACACAGCGTAGCTGATGAATTTGAAACCGCGTGTTTCGTCAAACCTTTGCGCTGCCCGTATCAGGCCCAGGTTCCCTTCATTTATTAAGTCGGGTAGACTGAGTCCCTGATTCTGATATTGCTTGGCTACTGAAACAACAAATCTTAAATTAGCGCGAACTAATTTATCTAAAGCCTTTTGGTCGCCTTCTCTTATACGACGCGCAAGATCCACTTCATCCTGCACCGATATAAGATCTTCCCTGCCAATTTCTTGTAAATAACGATCCAATGCCTTGCTGTCGCGGGTCGTTATTGAAGGATTTATTTTTAATTGTCGCATGTCAAAAGTAAGCTTTTACGGCTGTATGCGTAACAGTCGCTTTGAATCATAATATAAATGCCGGCAATTTGAAGTCTTAGTGAATTAAAGATAGCCATATAGACTATGCAAGTGTGAGCCAATGACGTTGGCGGCGTTGCTTGGAAGTTTCCGGCATCAATACTCTGTTTTGTTTTAACGGCTCAACTGCGAATATTGTTACGAAAGGGTTGTTAAAGAGTGTTAATCATTTTAGATAAACCACAGCGTTATGCGGTAAGTTATCCATGCGAGACCCCATGCCAGCAGCGTATTGTAGCAGAGCGAGAAGAGGCCGTAGAGCCAGCTGCCCGATTCTTTCACAATAGCTATCATGGTGGCAATGCAGGGGAAATAGATAAGCACAAAGACCATAAAGGCCAATGCCGAAGCCTTGTTGAAGGGGGCCTTGTTGGATATTGGCGACGGCGTTTCAAGGCGTTTCTGCAGCAGAGTGCTGTCGTCGCCTTCACCGGTGTAGAGTACACCCAAAGTGGAAACAACAATCTCTTTAGCCGGCAGACCGGCAATCAGCGATACGGTGGCTTTCCAGTCGAAGCCGAGCGGCTCAACGGCAGGCTGTATAAAGCGTCCTGTAACGCCTAAGATGGAGTTTTGCTGCTGATATTGGGTGGTGATTAATTCCATTTCCTGCTCATGAGAAATGGTATCGGCCTTGGCTTTGTCTATGGTTACCAATTCGCGGTGACAGTCGGCAATGTATTGAGCCGGCACTTCATTTTCGGAAACACGGGGGAAGTAGCTCAGTGCCCAGATAATGGCCGAAGCAACAAGAATCAGTCCGCCCATCTTCTTGAGATACTGGCTGGCTTTGCTCCACATTCCCCGCATGGTAGCTTTTGCGGTGGGTATGCGGTAAGGGGGCAGTTCCATAACGAATGGTGTCTCATCTTCGTGGAACCAGAACTTTCGCAACATTCGTGCCGTGAGCGCCGCCACAATCATGCCCAAGACATAGAGGAAGACAAATACCCAGGGGTTGCCATCAAAGAAACAGCCAACCAAGAGCACATAAATGGGTATGCGTGCCGAGCAACTGATAAACGGGATGATGAGTATGGTAATCAGTCGCGACGATTTGCTCTCAATGATGCGGGTAGACATTATTGCCGGGACTCCGCAACCAAAGCCCATAACAAGCGGTATAAACGACTTACCATGTAACCCGAGCCTGTGCATCAGCTTATCCATGATAAAGGCCACTCGGGCCATATAGCCGCTGTCTTCCATAAAGGAGATGAAAGCATAGAGGATAAGGATGTTGGGCAGGAAGACGATTACCGAACCAACGCCGCCAATCACACCGTCGAGCAGCAAATCCTTGAACGGGCCGTCGGGCATATTGGCGCTTACCAGATTCGACAACAGCGATACCAGCTTCTCAATCCATTCCATGGGGTATGCGCCCACAACGAACGTGGCCCAGAACATCAGCCACATAACGCATAAGAAAATGGGGAAGCCGAAGAGCTTGTTGGTGACGAAGGCATCAATGATGTCGGTGGTTTTATTTTCGGGCTTGCCGTCTTTCTGCATTGTTTCGGCCAACGCGCCCTCAATGAAGCCGTATTTCTCGGCTGATACTATGGCCTGAACATCATCGCCCAAAGCGTCTTCAATGCGCTTTTCTTCTTTGTTGCGCAACTCGCGCCATTCCGGATACTGGGGGAATTCTTTCAGCATACCCTCCACTTCGGGGTCGTGCTGAAGGAATTTGATGGCTATATAGCGGGGTGAGAAATGACCGCTGATTTCCGGCAGCTGCTTGAAGACTTTATTAAGTACGCTGACACCGGCTTCTACTTCCGGACGCAGGTTGACGTGTATGTGACGAACCTCCTTGGCTCTGTCTTCAAAGGTTTCAATAACCTTGTTGAGCAGTTCATGCACACCCATACCCGTGGATGCCACTGTGGGTACTATGGGCACGCCGAGCATCTTGCCGAGTAAGTCTGTGTCGAGCTTTATGTTCTGCTTCTTAAGCTCGTCGTACATGTTTAGGGCTATCACCATGCTGCGGTTCATGTCAATCAGTTCGGTGGTGAGGAACAGATTGCGTTGCAGATTGCTGGCAACAACCACGTTGATGATAACGTCGGGAGTTTCCTTGCGCAGATAGCGTACCACATACTGCTCCTCAGGCGAATAGGCGCTGAGCGAATATGTGCCCGGCAGGTCGACGATGTTTATGCGATAGCCTTTGTATTTGATGCTCCCCTCTTTGGCGCCCACCGTAACTCCGGCATAGTTGCCTACATGCTCATGAGCCCCGCTCACAAGATTGAAAAGGGATGTTTTGCCGCAGTTGGGGTTGCCTATCAGAGCAACATTTATAACCTTTTCACGACCTGTGTTCTCAGTGGTGTCTTTTTCATTGATATTCAGCTCGTGAACGTTCGACTCCTCTAAATTAATATCAGGCTTGCCTTCAACCGCCACCTCAATAAGGTCTGCTTCAGCGCGACGGAGCGACACCTCGTATCCCATGATGGAATATTTTATCGGGTCTTGAAGCGGGGCGTTAAGCACCACATGGACAATGCGCCCTTTTACAAAGCCCATTTCCATGACACGTTTGCGAAACGCGCTATGCCCTAAAATCTTTATGATGACGCCCTTCTGGCCAGGCTGAAGGTCTGATAATAACATTTCTATCGGTGTGTTTTTGCAAATTTAGCCTGAGTTTGTCAGATAACCAAAAATCCAGGGTAAAATACTCTAAAGTGAGTATGCCGGGCGGACTCTAAATGTCCAATCTAATGATGCCGCAAACTCGGTTATGATGGCCGGAGGAGGATTTTATTTTCAATACGTGAGGATTCGGGGTTCAACGCTGAGGGGCAGCTGCCGTGTCACTCATCATTGTAATCCTCCTGCATTATGTAGCAGTGGCGCAGCAGGTTAATCAGCATTACCATGGCGTGGTTGGTAGCAGATTCTATCACCTCATTGCGGTCGCCTTCAAAGCGCATACATTCGGTAACAAGAGTCTCGCAATACTGCACGGCAATCCATACCGTACCTACGGGCTTAAGCGCAGTGCCGCCGTCAGGACCCGCTATGCCTGATGTTGCAATGGCACATTGGGTGCGCATGAGCTTGCTGACGCCTTTGGCCATCTCTTCAACAACCTGCTGACTCACTGCGCCATATTTTTCAAGCGAACTGCGGCTCACGCCTAAAACATTGGCTTTTACGTCGTTGCTGTAACTTACCACACTGCCCAGGAAGTAGTTGCTCGAACCCGGAACCTGGACTATGCGATGAGCCAGGTTGCCGCCTGTGCAACTCTCGGCACACGATACTGTGAGCTCGCGCTCGCTCAGAAGCTGTCCTAATATTTGTGCCGGACTGATATTCTCCGTGGCTATGACTTCATGCGGAAACAAATCTACAAGCGACTGGCGAAACCTGTTGAGCATAAAGCGCAGCATCCCCATCGACTTATGTCTGCCTTCGAGAGTGATGTGAGTGAGCATGCCATAGGTGTTATGTTGAATCTTTATGTAATCAGGAAGCGCTTGTGCAAAGTGATCAATGACCACAGCAATGTCGTTTTTGCTGAAGCCGTAAATCACAACATGGCGTTGATCCATTAACAGTTTTTCGCTTTTCATCTTTTTATCACTCATAAATTGTTTCCTGATTCCCTGAGCGGAAGGTCAGTTAGTTTCGTACAAGTTGTTTATACTTGAACACGTGCAAACGGTGCCAGGTTCAAAGCTCCCCGATATCCCTCGCGATAACGCATCAGGCCGGCCACAGCCACCATTGCAGCGTTGTCGGTGGTGAACTGTAGCTGGGGAATCCATGCTCTGATTTTGTGGCGCTTGCAGAATTCTTCTGTAGCTGAACGCATGGCCGAATTGGCCGACACTCCCCCACCAATGCTCAGATGTTTTACCGGGTATTCCTTAACAGCCTTTTCAAGCTTGTCGAATAGAATATCCACAATTGTGCGTTGCAGCGAAGCCGCAAGGTCTGCTTTGCGGTGTTCTATGAAGTCAGGGTCAAGGCGTTCGCCGTCGCGGAGGGTATAGAGGAAAGACGTCTTGAGACCTGAGAAGGAATAGTCATAGCCCGGAATATGCGGTTTGCCGAAATGGAAAGCCTTCGGGTCGCCCTGTTGCGCCAGCCGGTCAATATGTGGACCGCCGGGATAAGGAAGCCCCATGGCTTTGGCACATTTGTCGAACGCCTCGCCGGCCGCATCGTCGATGGTCTGGCCGAGGATGTGCATTTTCTCGGCGCTCTCCACCAAAATAATCTGAGAATTGCCGCCGCTGGCCAGCAGACACATATACGGGAACTGAGGCACCTCGTCATCCGGACTTTTCCGCACAAAAGGTGCCAGCACATGTCCGTGCAAATGGTTGACGTCGATAAGAGGGATATTGAGCGCCGAAGCCAGCCCTTTGGCAAAGGCACTGCCCACGAGCAGCGAACCGAGCAATCCCGGACCGCGTGTGTAGGCAATGGCAGTCAAATCCTCCTTCTTAACACCGGCCTGACGTAAAGCCTCGCTCACCACTGGAACTATATTTTGCTGGTGAGCGCGGCTTGCCAGTTCCGGCACTACTCCTCCATACTGTTCGTGAACCTTCTGAGAGGCGATGACATTGCTCAGCAGCAGGCCGTTGTCGAGCACTGCTGCCGAGGTGTCGTCGCATGAGGATTCTATGCCGAGAATTATCTCGCTCATGTTATTTTCCGATGAAAGGGGTCATTTCTTTATGCCGTCGCGCTCAAGAAGAGCATCGATGGTCGGTTTTTTGCCACGGAATTCCATATAAAGCTCCATGGGGTCAACTGTGCCGCCGCTCTGAAGCATTTTGCGGAAGGCGTTGGCCGTTTTTTTGTTGAAAATGCCGGTCTCTTTGAAGGCTGCAAAGGCATCGGCGTCGAGAACCTCGCTCCATTTGTAGCCATAATATCCGGCGGCATAGCCACCGCTGAAGATATGTCCGAATTGCGGTGAGAGCAGGCAGCCGTCAACCGGCGCAAACATCTGCACATCCTCAAGCGCTTTGTTCTCGAAATCGGCAACCGACTGCGAAGCACGCATGGGGCTTTCAAGAGTGTAATAAGCCATATCGAGTTCGCCGAAGCCCAGCTGACGCAGGCAGGCATAAGCTGCGCCGAAACGGCTTGAGCGGATGAAGCGTTCAATCAGCTCGGCCGGCATCTTTTTGCCAGTTTTGTAATGACGGGCAAAGCCGTCGAGATACTCCTTCTCGGTGAGGTAATTCTCATTGAACTGGGAGAAGAGCTCCACGAAGTCCTGATAAACGTTTGTGCCGCTCAGCGTGGAGTAAGTGGTGTTTGCCGACAGACCATGAAGCGCATGACCGAACTCGTGCAGGAAAGTTTCAACCTCATACGGGTTAAGCAGGCTCGGGTCGCTGCCCACAGGCTTGGTGAAGTTGCAAACAATGGAAATGATGGGATATTCGCGGTTGCCTTTCTCATCACGGCTTTCGGGGCGGAATTCCGTCATCCATGCACCGGGAGCTTTGCCGGGACGATAGTAGAAGTCGGCATAGAGAAGACCGAGCAGCTTGCCGTCAGGGCCGACAACGTCAAAGGCTTTTACCTCAGGGTTATAGACCGGCAGACTTTTGTTCTCCTTGAATTTGTAGCCGTAGAGTTTCGTGGCCAGACCAAGAACACCCTTTATGGTGTTTTCAAGCTCGAAATAGGGGCGCATATCCTCATCGTTGAAAGCATAGCGCTCATTCTTCAGCTTGTTCGACCAATAGCTGTAATCCCAGGGATTAAGCACAAAATCATCGCCCTGAGTCTTACGGGCATATTCTGTGATTTCCGCCAGTTCCTTCTGCATGGTCGGTTTGTAGGCGTCGCGCAGCTCCTTAAGGAAGTTCTGCACGGTAGGCACATCCTTGGCCATCTTGCCGTGGAGAGCGTATGCGGCGTAATTGGGATAGCCTAACAGATTGGCAATCTCCAGGCGCACATTGGCTATGTCTTTCAGAATCTGCGTATTGTCGAACTCACCCTTCTGATTGCGCGAGTTGTAGAGACGGTACATCTTTTCACGCACCTCGCGATTGTCGGCATACTTCATCAACGGCGAGTAGCTGGGGAAGAATACAGTGAAGAGATACAGGTCCGGGTCATCTGCTTTTCCTTCAGCTGTGAGGATGGCAGCGGCTTCCTCGCGGGCAGCCTGCTTGACACTTTCGGGAAGACCCGACAGCTGATTGCCGCGAAGCCACAGACGTGCGTCGGGCGACTTCATGCCGTTGGTCAGATTCTGCGCAAAGCGAATCTGCAGGTTGCTGAGCTCTTCAGTCAACTTGGCATAACGCTCGCGGTCTTTGCCGCTGAGGTTGGCTCCGCTGCTCTCAAAGCTGCGGTATGTTTCCTGAATAAGACGGCGCTGCTCAGGGTTGAGCGACGTGTCTTTATCCATATTGTCGTAAACGGCTTTGACACGCTGCCACAGACCTTCGTTGAGCATAATTGCCGTGTAATGGTTGGCCAGAGCCGGTGCCAAACGAGCCTGAATGTTCTGCAGCGTGGTGTCGCCGGTGGCATGTTCCACATTGCCCAGAGCCAACTCAGCACCCGTCAGGAGGCGACCGCTGCGGTCAAGGGCCTCCACGGTGTTCTCAAAAGTAGGAATTGAGCGCTGATTCACAATCGCTGCTATTTCGCGATTCTGCATCTCCATGCCCTCTTTTACAGCCTCTTCGTAGTCCTGAGGTGTAATTTTGTCGAAAGGCAAGCCCTCAACCGCCATGATGTTACGGTCTTTGGTGAAAAAATCTACCAGAGGATTTGTGCGTCCCTGGGCTTCATTTCCCGTTATTGTCATAATTGATAATGTCGCAAAAGCCGCGACTAAAAATTTTTTCATTGATTATTGTTTCTGTTGGTTTTACTGTTGTTCCCCGTTCGGCAATAAAGCCAGCTTTAATACCTCGTTGAGCGACTTTACATAGTGAAATGTCAAGCCCTCAAGATATTGCTCAGGAATTTTGTTTATGTCTTTCTTGTTCTCGTAACAGAGAATTATCTCTTTGGCGCCCGAGCGCTTGGCAGCAAGGATTTTCTCCTTTATGCCACCTACCGGAAGCACCTTTCCACGCAGCGTCATCTCTCCTGTCATGGCAATGCGCGGACGCACCTTGCGGCCCGTAAGCACCGAAGTGAGCGCCGTGGCTATTGTGATGCCTGCCGACGGTCCATCCTTGGGCACAGCGCCCTCAGGCACGTGGATATGCACATCCTTGGTCGTAAAGATTTCGGCCTTTATGCCAATCTCGTCGGCATGAGCCTTCAGATACTGAAGAGCTATCTGGGCCGATTCCTTCATCACGTCGCCGAGATTGCCTGTCAGAGTCAGTTTCTCGCCTTTTCCCGGCACCAAGGCCGTTTCTATGAACAGCACTTCGCCGCCCACGCTGGTCCATGCCAAACCTGTTACCACGCCAACTTCCGGCTCGTCGCTTATCACATCGGGAATCACCTCTTCCGGACCCATAAACTCATCAATCTCCTTGGGAGTGATGACCTTGGGATATGGTTTGTCTGACGCTTTGAGCATACCTATGCGCCGAATCACTTTCGCAATCTTCTTCTCAAGAAGACGCACACCGCTTTCACGCGTATAGCTCTCGATGATTTTGCGCAGAGCCTCCGGAGTGAATTCTATTTCATCAGCACTGAAACCATGCTCAACAAGCATTTTGCCTACCAGGTGTCGCCGCCCGATTTCTATCTTCTCCTCGGTAACATAACCCGTTATCTCCACCAGCTCCATGCGGTCGAGAAGCGGACGCGATACACCGCTCAGGTCATTGGCAGTCGCTATGAACATCACTCGTGAAAGGTCGTAGTCATAGTCGATATAGTTGTCGTGGAAGTGGCTGTTTTGCTCCGGGTCGAGAACCTCGAGGAGCGCCGTCGACGGGTCGCCCTTGAAATCGTGGCCTATCTTGTCCACCTCATCGAGCACAATCACCGGATTGTTGGTCTCACAGCTCTTCAAGGCCGTTATCACACGCCCGGGGAGAGCGCCGATGTAAGTGCGGCGATGACCGCGAATTTCCGCCTCGTCGTGCATGCCTCCAAGCGAGATGCGTGCATACTCACGCCCCAAAGCGCGGGCAATGCTTTTGCCAAGACTCGTCTTGCCAACTCCCGGAGGACCGTAAAGACAGAGAATCGGCGCACGCATATCATTGCGAAGTTTCAACACAGCCACCTGCTCCATGATGCGTTCCTTTACATCCTCCAGACCGTAATGGTCTTCATCGAGCACCTGACGCACGCGGTCAACGTCAATCATCTGTTTGCCTGTTTTGCCCCACGGCAGAGAGAGGAACGTGTCGAGATATTGATATTGGATGCTGTATTCCGGATTCTGAGCGTTGAAGCGGTCGAGTTTGCGCAGTTCCTTTTCAAAATGCTTGCGCACCTCTTTTGACCATGTCATCTTTTTAGCTCGGGCGGCAAGCTGATTGGCATCCTCATCCTCCACACTTGTGCCCAATTCCTCCTGTAATACCCTCATCTGCTGTTGCAGAAAATGGTCGCGTTGCTGGCGTGTGAGCTGCTCGGCAGTTTTCTGATGAATCTCAGAGCGAATGCGGATAAAACGGAGAGCTTCTGAGAGCTTGCTGTTGAGATTCTGCATCCGCTCCATGACATTGTCAGTCTGGAGCAGACTGATTTTCTCGTCGTTGCTGAATGGAGCGTTATACTGTACGAAAGCGATGTGCATTTCGGGCTCTTCCATGCCTTCCATGCTGTTCAGAATCTCCTTCGTCTCATCGTTGTCAACAACCTTCAACAGCTCGTCGAAAGAGTCGAAATTAGTCTTAATGAGAACGGCGAGCTTCTGCCTGTCTTCCGGTGAATCCGGCAGAATCTCATTTCTGTACTCCATACGGCCCCTCAGATAAGGCGACCGGGTTTTTATAGCCTTTAGTTCCACCCTGGGACCCGTACGGACCAAAACAGATGTTGTGCCGTCGGGCAAATTGAATTTCTTCAGCAGGGTTGCCACCACACCCGTGTCATATAAGTCGCGTCTTGACGGCTGTTCCACGTTGGGATTGCGTTGAGCAACCAAAGCCACAACCTCAGAATTGCTGATGGCATCGTCCACTAACTGCAGGGTTGATTCCCGGCTTATCGTCACCGGAAGAATCATATTGGGAAAAACAGGATAGCCACGCACCGGAATGACAGGCATCCTGTCCATCTCCAGAACGTAGTTCGCATTGTTGTCCTTTGCGTCTATTGCTTCAATTTTTATGAATTTATTTCCCGTATTTGATTTACTCATGTAAATTTTTGCTGTGTGTTTTCAGCCGATTGTCGGAGTCTTACAACCCACCTCTCGACAAACCGGCTTCTCTTCCCTATTTTTTCAACTACAAAGTTACTTTTATTTTTTGATATTTGCAAATAGCTGATTATCTTTGCCATGCCAAACGAAGAGTTTGTTGAGCATCATGAAAGAGCGATATTTCAGGTTTAAGCAATTTGGCGTCCGCCATGATAAAGCGCCTATGAAAGTAGGAGTTGACGGCGTGCTCCTCGGAGCCTGGGCGTATGCCAACGGACTTTCGGTGCTGGATGTCGGTACCGGCTGCGGACTTATTGCTCTGATGATGGCTCAGCGCAATCCTACCGCTCTGATTTTGGGTATAGACGTCCATGAACAAGCCATTGAAGAGGCCCGACAAAATGCTTTCGACACAGAATGGACGGATAGACTGTATTTTGAGAATCACAGTTTTGAAGAACAGGTGAAGCTTGGCGACAGATTCGACGTCGTTGTCAGCAATCCCCCATTTTTCCATGCCGGCGTTTCGGGTGATTTAGACCAACGCCAGACAAGCCGTCATGCTGCCCAGCTGTCGCCTGAATCGCTGTTGATTTCGGCAGAAAAAATTCTGAATCCCGAAGGGAGGCTTGCCATGATAACACCCCGTGACCAACTGCAGACTCTGCTTTCGGTGGCGGCAGAAAATAATCTCAAACCGGCACGACTGACGGAGGTGACGACAGTGGAAGGAAAGGCCGCAAAGCGACTTCTTTCTGAATGGATGTTAAACGATATTCCGGGCTCGGCAGGGCTTGATAAGGGGACAAATGACGTGGAAATAGAAACGCTGTATATTGAGAAAGGTGAGCCTGGAAAAAGAGTTTTCTCTGCTGAATATAAGGCTTTATGCAGTCCTTTCTATCTCGATTTCTAAGTACTCCTTTTGCCATTTCAATGAAATAAAAAAAGTTAATATCAACTTCCCTGCCAAAATAAAAACCCTTATTGGCACGATTATTGTTAATGGTATAAAGGGAAAGTTATTCCCCTAATCTAATTCTATTATATGACTCATAACTTTGAACAGCAATTCAAGCCAGTAATAGATCGAGCAGTGAGGGAAGCCCGCAGTCTTTCTTCGCCTGTACTCACGTCGGAGCATCTGCTTTTGGGCAGCATGCGTCCGCGCGAAGCTACGATGCGAAGAATTTTCGCCACTCTCAAGCTCCCTGTTGACGAGATGATTACAGAGCTTGAAAATCACATTAAAGAGGAGAATGCCACATTTGTAGCAGATGCCGATATGCCACATCTGGGCTCGGAGCCTATTCATCCGGCAGCTGTGCGTTATCTTAAGCTGGCATTGGCAGAGGCGCGCCGCATGCGCAGTCCCGGCTTATTCGGGGCACATCTTTTGTTGGCGCTTATTCACGATCCGCGATCTCTTGACAATGAATTCCTGCGTGAATTCAAACAAAAATATCTGAATTTTGATATTTCTATGAGCATGAATAATCCATTCTCAGAGGAAAACGGTGGATTCCCAAGCGCAGGTTTCCAGGCTGAAGATGAAGATTACGATGAAGAAAACGAACAGCCTCGCCGTCGGTCCGGAAGGAAAGGTGATTCCGACAAACCTTCGTCGTCAACTCCGGCTCTCGACAAATATGGTGTTGACATGACCGCCAATGCCGCTGCCGGAAAACTCGACCCGGTGGTAGGCCGCGAGCGCGAGATTGAGCGCGTGGCGCAGATTCTCAGCCGCAGAAAGAAGAATAATCCAGTGCTAATCGGCGAACCCGGTGTGGGTAAATCGGCCATTGTTGAAGGTCTGGCGCTGCGCATTGTGCAGAAGAAGGTATCGCGCATACTCTTCGATAAACGCGTTGTGGCTCTGGATATGGCTTCGGTGGTTGCCGGCACTAAATATCGCGGACAGTTTGAGGAACGCATCAAAGCAATTCTCGACGAGCTGAGCGGACATCCGGAGATTATACTTTTCATTGATGAGCTTCATACCATTGTGGGAGCCGGTTCTGCCCCCGGTTCCATGGACGCAGCCAATATGCTCAAACCGGCGCTGGCTCGCGGCGATATACAATGTATAGGCGCAACAACGCTTGACGAATACCGCCAGAACATTGAGAAAGACGGTGCCTTGGAGCGTCGTTTCCAGAAAGTGATGGTTGAAGCCACAACGCCTGAGGAGACGTTAGAGATTCTCAAGCAGGTGAAGAGCAAATATGAAGAGCACCACAACGTATGTTACAGCGATGAGGCTCTTCAGGCTTGCGTAAATCTGACGGAGCGTTATGTGAGCGACCGCACTTTCCCCGACAAAGCGCTTGACGCTCTTGACGAGGCCGGTTCGCGCGTACATATCTCCAACATTCTGGTTCCGGAAGAGATTGAGAAGCTGGAACAGAGCGTTGAAAAGGCTCATGAGGAGAAGCTCAATGCCGCCAAAAACGAGCAGTATGACCTTGCCGCAGAGATGCGCGACAAAGAGACTGAACTTCGCAATAAGCTGGCCAATGCGCAGGAAGAATGGAAGAAGAGTCTTGAAAATGACCGTCAGCCTGTGGGTGAAGAGCAGGTGGCAGAAGTTGTGGCCATGATGACAGGCGTGCCTACTGCCCGTATTGCTCAGGCCGAAGGCTCTCGTCTGCTGAAGATGCCCGAAGCGCTGAAAGGTGTGGTTATCGGTCAGGATGACGCTGTAAGTAAAATTGTAAAGGCTATACAGCGCAACCGTCTCGGCCTGAAAGACCCTGAGAAGCCAATTGGCGTTTTCATGTTCCTTGGTCCTACCGGCGTTGGTAAGACACATCTTGCCAAGAAGCTCAGCGAGTATCTGTTTGATTCCACCGATGCTTTGATTCGCATTGACATGAGTGAGTTTATGGAGAAATTCACCGTCAGTCGTCTGGTGGGTGCGCCTCCGGGATATGTGGGGTATGAAGAAGGGGGTCAGCTCACCGAGAAAGTACGCCGCAAACCCTATTCGGTGGTTCTGCTTGACGAGATTGAAAAAGCGCATCCCGATGTGTTTAATCTTCTGCTGCAAGTGATGGACGAAGGGCGCCTCACCGACTCGTTAGGCCGCCACATCGACTTTAAGAATACGATTCTGATTATGACCAGCAATGTCGGGTCGCGTCAGCTGAAGGAGTTTGGCCACGGTGTGGGCTTCAACACCGGCACTCCCGACTCAGAGCAGACTCACAGCGTCATCAACAAAGCTTTGAGCCGCGTTTTCTCGCCTGAGTTCCTCAATCGTATTGACGATGTGGTGATGTTCGAGAGCCTGAAGCGCGAAGACCTCGTGAAGATTATCGACATAGAGCTGCGCGGTTTCATCAGCCGGATGGATAAACTCGGTTATCATCTTGAGCTTACCGATGCTGCCAAAACGTTCCTGGCCGACAAGGGCTATAACCCTCAATATGGTGCCCGTCCGTTAAGCCGCAGCATTCAGAAGTATCTTGAGGACCCGTTGGCAGAACTTCTTCTGGAGCGTAATGCCGCTCATCTGCCCGGCACGAAGGTTGACGTAGACCATACGGAAGGTTCTGACGAACTCACACTGACAGCGGCGGAGAATAATGCCGAAAGCAGCGAATCTGCTTCCTGATTGAACAGACAGTGAAATTAAATATGTAGGAGATAAACACCTTGAAATGAGGGTTTATCTCCTACTTCTGTTTATGTGTTACCGCAAATTAGCGGACTATTTCTTTGCGAACTGTGCCGTCGCTGTAGCGGAAGATGTTTACGGCGCCGCGTACAGGTTCGCTTATGCGTATGCCTTCAATGGTGAAGATGCCAATGAGCCGGCGTTCAGCCTCGGCGTCCAAACCGGCAACTGAAGCGTCATCTTCCTTGATTGTCTGGAAGAGCTTCCAGCCTCTTGCCGACTGCTATACCTCAAGGCTCCCTTTGGGCACATAAAGGGTGCAATATGTGTAAATGCTGTCACCCTGCCAGTCTGTGTAATCGGCAAAGATTTTATTAGTGAGGTCTTCGCGGATATTCGGCGGGGTTGTCATCTTGGCCGTTACAGAGGTAAAGGAATTGCGGAACAGAGAGCGGGCGCCTAAGGTGGTCAGAGTGGAAGGCAGCACCATGGACTTCAGGTAGGGATTGACGGATATGCCGAGCTGCTGAATCTCAACCAAACCCTCGGGGAGAGAGATGCTGTCGAGAGCTGTGCTGTTGAAGGCACTCTTGGCAATAACGCGTGTTCCGGTGCCGATAATGGCCTTTCTGAGCTTTTTGCATTGATTGAAACAGCCCTGTCCAATGGTGTCGACATGATTGGGTATTACGATGGAAGTTAATGGCGTGTTGTAGAAAACATTCTGTCCTAAATGACGCAGCCCGTCGGGCAGTTCCACCTGTTTGAGTTTGGTCATATAGAAAGCGCCGTTGTCGATCCAGGTTACCGAAGCCGGAATAGCCACAGTGCTGAGCGCCGTGTTGGAGAACATATCTCTGGGTATCACTGTAAGTCCGTCGGGCATTGAGATGTCGGTCAGCGCAGAGCATGACTGGTAAATGCCTTTACCCATTTTCACATTAGCAGTGGGTATGTTGGCTTTTTTCAGAGCTTTGCATTGCATGAAAGCCGTATTGCCGATGGTTGTTACAGAAGTGGGAAGGTTGATTTCCGTAAATCCTGTGTTGGCGAAAGCTGATGCACCAATCTCTTTCAGAGCAGAGGTGAAGGACAGAGAAGCAAGCTTGGTGCAACCCGAAAAGGCGCTGGCCGTAAGAAGTGATATTGTCGGCACCCTGCACCGTTGTCAGCGCGGTACAGTTCTCAAAAGCCGACTCCCCTATCGTAGTCAGAGAGGAAGGCAGAGAGAGCATCTGTAAAGTCTTGCCGGTGAAGGCAGAGCCGCAGATATGAGTCATGCCCGGAGCGATGGTTACCGATTTAGGGGATTGTCCCGGACAAAGCACAATACAGTGTTCAGTGTTGTTCACCAGGATGCCGTTGGTGTAGGAGAAATGAGTGTTGGCAGCCGCGAGACTCAGACCGACGAGCGTTTTATTGCCCTAGAACACACATTCGCCGAAATGCGTAAGAGAAGCCGGCAGGGAGATGAACGTCAGTTTGCTGTTTTGGAAAGCATAGTTACCTATCGACAGCAGACCCTCGTTGAGATACACCGTGTCAAGCTTTGAGTCCATGGCGAAGGCCTCATTGCCTATCGTTTTGATGTTTGCTCCCATGTACGCGGCCACCGTTGACGAAGAGCTGCGGAAAGCCTTGTCAGCAATAGCCACAACCGGATAGCTGGCATTGTTGTATTCTATGACGTCGGGAATACGGAGTGTGTCTATTTTTTCGCCCTTTACGAAGCTGACAATGGTGGCTTCGCCGTTAGATATAGAATAGTTGAGACGATTGGCGGTGAAAGTTTGTGCCACGAGAGGCATTGTCATGCCCACAGCGACCATTGCTACAAGGAGCATACGCCGCAGATGAAGTTGTAGAATTTTCCTCATATACTTGATTCGTTATTGATTACATTGAAGTGCCTGATTCATAGTAGGTTAAGAATAAATGCCGTTTCCAAATTGAGCATTTCATTTCACTCCTTTGTATGCAAAAAAACTACACTCGAATACAGATTTCGCCCACAAAGTTACTAAAAAATCTGAAACCCACCCGCATCCGACCCTGCCTCTCCCCTCTTCTCACACCAGTTATCATGATATTCCCTTATAATTCCTTATTTTTGCACTATAAATCACACCATATTCTTCAAGTTCCGGAGTAATTGCTTCGTTGTGATTTGCTTTGGATTTATTATTTTTGCACTATAAATCACACCAGACGCCCACTTCTGAGCGCCGGCAGTTACGTTGTGATTTGCTTTGGATTTATTATTTTTGCACTATAAATCACACCATAACCGTCGGAGTGTTGAAGACCACGGCGGTTGTGATTTGCTTTGGATTTATTATTTTTGCACTATAAATCACACCTAAACCAGTGGTGCGACGCTGCCGAGGTGTGTTGTGATTTGCTTTGGATTTATTATTTTTGCACTATAAATCACACCACACCGGCATCGACATAGAGCGTGGCAAGAGTTGTGATTTGCTTTGGATTTATTATTTTTGCACTATAAATCACACCGATTGACATCATTTTGGCAAACGCTGCTGGTTGTGATTTGCTTTGGATTTATTATTTTTGCACTATAAATCACACCAGAAGGCCAACTACAAGGATCATCTTTGTGGTTGTGATTTGCTTTGGATTTATTATTTTTGCACTATAAATCACACCATGAAGTAAAAGGGGAAAAGCATACCCACGGTTGTGATTTGCTTTGGATTTATTATTTTTGCACTATAAATCACACCGAAGCAAAACGAGAGTACTGCTCGGCCCCGGTTGTGATTTGCTTTGGATTTATTATTTTTGCACTATAAATCACACCGGCGATATGAAATACCCGTTGGAGTTATCTGTTGTGATTTGCTTTGGATTTATTATTTTTGCACTATAAATCACACCGCCCAAAGGGCGAGGGTACAGGCCGCCGCTGTTGTGATTTGCTTTGGATTTATTATTTTTGCACTATAAATCACACCAGACGCCCACTTCTGAGCGCCGGCGGTTACGTTGTGATTTGCTTTGGATTTATTATTTTTGCACTATAAATCACACCTTTATCCGTACCAACTTGCCGCCGCACGTCGTTGTGATTTGCTTTGGATTTATTATTTTTGCACTATAAATCACACCTGGAGTCGGTGACGCCACCGACTACGGTGTGTTGTGATTTGCTTTGGATTTATTATTTTTGCACTATAAATCACACCCGCCGCGTCGCTGGAATGGATGATAACTAAGTTGTGATTTGCTTTGGATTTATTATTTTTGCACTATAAATCACACCTCGAGATAGTGCAAACTCAATCCGCGCAATGTTGTGATTTGCTTTGGATTTATTATTTTTGCACTATAAATCACACCCGGCTCGGAGATAACCCTGGCCGCCACCGAGTTGTGATTTGCTTTGGATTTATTATTTTTGCACTATAAATCACACCGGCGATTACAACGTACCCTTCGGGCTTAGTGTTGTGATTTGCTTTGGATTTATTATTTTTGCACTATAAATCACACCTTGACGCCGCGAAAGCCGCAGCCGACTTTGGTTGTGATTTGCTTTGGATTTATTATTTTTGCACTATAAATCACACCGCAAGCAAAGCACGTCCATTGCCCGGATTTGTTGTGATTTGCTTTGGATTTATTATTTTTGCACTATAAATCACACCGCAATATTTGTATCTGTCTGATATATAGACACTTACAGTGATTTATAGGATTATAAAAAGCTCCTCGTAATGGGGAGCTTTTTTAATTGAGATACGCGTTTTACTCGTGTTTGTCCGGCGCTTGCTTTTCAGAATAATTCGAGTTGTATAGCATCCGGGATGGGTGGTGTCTTCTTTTTCCCTTCAAAAAGGATTATCTCACGAAACTGTCGCTCGGTGATGGTTATGATGCAGACTTTGCCTTCTTCTGGAAGGCTATTCTTGATTCTTTTTACATGCACATCTGTATTTTCGCGTGATGCACAATTCCTGACATATATAGAGAATTGAAACATGGTGAAACCATCTGCAATCAGACTTTTACGAAAGTCGGTGGCTGCTTTCCTTTGTTTCTTAGTCTCTGTGGGAAGGTCGAACATGATTAATATCCACATAAGTTGATAAGAGCTGATACGATCAAATGATATATAATGTGCCATTGATTAAAATCAATCTATTGTGATACGAGGATAAGCAATCTTCCGGCTCTCTTTTGAGAAACATTTTGCAAGTGAGGCCGTGGTGTAAGATGCTGCTACAAGCAGAGGCCGAACTATTTTCCCAAAATGAACATCAAGTGTGGGTATTGAAAGCAATATCTTTTTAGCTTCTTTGTCAAGACCGCCAGTCATTTTATATTTATAGACCATATCGGCAACCAACACATCAACATAAGGGCGGTAAGGCTCCATGATGTCATCGGCAAGACAGTTGGCGTTATACTTGTTTGAATGATGAATGCCGATTAATGGGATAAGTCCGCTGCCCACAATGCTTCGTGCAATGATGGCTCTCAAAATGGCATAACCATAATTGAGAAATGAGTTAATGGAATCTTCTCCATCTTTATCTCTCCTGAAGCCACCTGTTTCCGGGAACATATTTCGCCAATAATATGCCGCTGCCCTACCCTCAAGATTATCTGAATCACCGCTCTTTACGCCGGTGCTCCATTTGAACATATTGCCGGTTTCAACTCCTGCAACTTTACCGAGGACGACGCCCTGATTGAATATTTTGGCCGCCACAGTCTGTTGCCATAATTGTTTCTTTAAAGGAAGTGAAGCCTGAATTTGAGCTATGGATTTCTCCGATTGCAAAGTATTAGCCTGCAATGGGAGTATCATGTTAATGGGCATGTGGCGGGAGTCACAAAATATGACTCCCACATTGTTCTCCACAAGATGAGAAATTAATGCGGATGTAAGAGTTACCTGTCCGCTTTCTATCATTATGATGCCTATGTCTTCTATAGGGCGTGTTATAACCTCCTCTTCATTCGTGACAGGATTCTCCCGCCGTATCACTAACTGTTTAAGTTTATACGACAGATAAGCTTTGTTGGAGAATGTCAGTGTCTTTTTTATCATGACTTTGTCAGGTTTTCTAAATCTATCTCTCCAAGTATAGATACGCTAACCTTACGGGGATTGAGCGCAAGTAAAGCCTGAATAGATCTAATTCGATAGAACATCTTCATCTCTTTATCTCCTTCTTTTATTTGTGCAGTTGTGTCGGTGTGGAATTTGAAGTTATAATCTTTTGAGCCTAATTTCCATACCCGATAGAGGTGCTTATTGATGGCTGCGATATCATGTGCTGATATTGCGTCATTCCATTCATCGTCGCTCATGCCGAGTACTAACATCTCATTCCTCTGCAAGCTCATCAGGAACTCAGAATTGCGAGGGGGTAGAGATTCGGCAATGGCACGGATGTCGTTATTCTCGTTCATCTCGGCTATGCGGTCCCAGACAGCAGCCGGGTCATGAACAAAGACAGGTACGCCGTATCTTTTTCGCAATATGCCGTTCCAGAAAGAGACCACAGATTCTATTATTTTGCCGTCGGGCAAACGATAGAACGCCAAATGATGATTGTTTTGTGTCTGAGAGAAGCCGATTTCCTTGCCTGACGCATCTTTTCTGACACACGCCAGTGAGTCGGGTTTTAATCCGGTGAAGCAACGGACATTGCGTATGGCACATTTCCCCTCAGCATCAGAGCAGATGGGATTTTCCGCTATGCTTTTTACAAAGTCTTTGGCTCCGACTTGTTCAAAGCGCTCCCGGAACTTTTGTCGTATGGCCGGATCGATGATGCTGTCTATATCTTTTTGTGTCTTGAAGCTGTCAACACTATAGTTGATTACGAATTCTCTACGGAAGCAGTCGGCTTGCTCTATGGTTCGCCCATTGACTTCGAGAGGCTTTTTCTTAAGTTGTTTCAGAGTGGCGCTGACATTACCGTCATTAGTGGCGAGGCGTTCGAGAACAGCCGTGCGGATATCGTCATCGGCAATAGCTTCTGGATTCTTAAATATGTATTTCAAATCCTTTTTCCCATCCTGAACTTTGATTTGTCCGTAGACATAGTCTTTTGTCAGGGCTGCCCGGGGAACGAGTATCCCGGTCTGTACACATTTGCGCACACCATTGCGTCTGACGTAACGCTTACCGGGTGTGGAAAGCTTCTTGCCGGCTTTGAAGGAGACAGAGATGTTGTCGACAGCTTTCTTGACTTCAGACACAGATAAATGAGGCTGCTGAGCGGCCCATTTCTCCAGATTCATCTTGCCGAACTCTTTATTGGCAGAGGCATTAAGATTGTTGAGCCTTTGTATATAGCCTTGACGGGTAAGGGCTATGACGAGTGCATCTATGGCGTGATGCCGGTGATCTTTGCGTTTTGTCCAGTCTTTGATTCGTTGGGCGGTATGTGTTTGTCCGTGAGTGGTATATTCCACATCCTCAACAAGTTCGGCCTTTTGATACTTGGGCAGGTTGAGATCATGGAGGATATCGTCGTAGCCCCACACATGGCGGAAGAAACTTGTTACGGCACCTGAGGAGGCATATACATTTCTGAACGAGGCTGAGAGAATCTCAATAGCCTTTTTGGCTATATACTGGCTTTGCCTTAAATCGCGCTCAATAAAATCAGAGGGAATTTCTGAGGCCGACATCTTAAGTCGCTTGAGTTTCCCTTTGGAGATTTTGTTGTCTTTGCAGAGCTGCTCAATGCGGTCGAGATATTCGTTGAATTTCTCCTCGCTTTGGGTCTTCATAAAGTCGTAACCGGTCAAGTTGCCCTTGGCCGCGTTACATTCGCGGCATGAACATACCTTATTGGTGAAGCTGTCGTCGAACAAACGCGAGCGCGGAATGATATGCTCAACCTCGTAGCCATGGCCCTCAATGAATTGAGAAGGCGTTACCACAGCTCCGCAATAGATACATTTGTTGTCCGTTTCCCTGAGCATACGCATTTTCTGAATTCTGCGCCGGGTGGGAGAAATGTTAAGTTCGGAAATCATATTCGCAAGCATCAGGTTCTCTCTTTCCTGTTTGTTGATGCGGATTGTGGTTTCGGCTCTGTGTTCCTTGTTCTGCTTGAGTTCGCGGGCAAGTTCCACTCTCACCTCGTCTATTTCTCCAAACCTGTCGAGGATGGCGTTGGAGAGATTGATGGTCTGGTTGAGTATTTTTTCCACAAGAGGCTGACGGAGTTCTCCTTTATTAAGGCGTTCGAGGCGGGGTTTGAGTTCGCGCTCTGAGTTCTCCTCCTTGGTGATGTAGTTGGAATGATTAACACCACACATTGCGCAAGCATCGCTGTAACCGTATCCTTGCATTAAATACGGAAGTATGCGCCTGATGAACTTTGCCGACTTGTTGGCATATCCCTCTTTAACAAAGTCGAGGGCATAGAGCCTTTCGAGAGTTTCGGGGTCGTTGATACCGAATTTGGCGCCAAGACAGTTGAACAGTTCCTCCTTGTTGGATATAGAATAAAGAGTGTGCCACAGAAGGAAGAGTGGCTCGTTGAGATAAGCGAGGTCAATAACCGGTTCGAGGGCTCCGGAGGTTTTGTCCAGCTTTTCGGTGATTTTGAGGTCAAACCGCAGCAGATTCTCCCCGTTGGGCAGATTGGCCAGGGCTTTCGCTATGCTGCAATAGGTTTTGTTGCCTGCTATGCCTTTTGCCAACGACATATCAGATTTGAAGCCGTCGACGCGTTTTAGCCCTATGAGTTCAAGGAGTTTGGTTTCGGTGAGACGCTCGTTGGTGTTGAGGTAATTGAAGATTCTCTGTTTCTCCTCCTCGTTAAGAATAAATTCAGGTTGCTGTTTTCTGTAGTCAAGGGGCAGATTTTCGATGTCATCGAACAGCGATGGCGCCACGGCAGCTTTCCTGCGTTTAAGACGGGAATTGACAAGACGAATGTTGTTGATGACCTCATAAATCCTGCAAACTTGTGCCAAAGGCGAGGACTTTGGTGTTACTTTAGGTCCGCCGTCAACCTCCTTGCCGGCAGAGTTTTTGAAGACCCGCTTCTCAAAATCGCAATACGATACGAGATGCTTGCATGACTTCAGAGGACGCTGATAGAAAATCAGATTCCTGAGCTCAGCAACATTTTCGGTTGTGAGCAGTTGCGGATAGAATTCCCCCTGAGCGCTTATTATGGAATCGAATTCCTCGGCATAGGCATTGCGGGGGAATACCTCCTCTTTGATTCTATAAGTGTAATGTTTTTTGCCCCGCACGGTAGTACACTCTGATGCTTTCAGCTTGGTGTAGAAGAACTGTCCTACCGTTTGATTGAGATTTTTAATCTCCGCAAAGCGGTTGTTTACGCGGGCTACATATTCGGTCTGTTTAGAGTCAGACATATCAGATTTTGCATGTCGATATCCCCGTCGCTGATTGATATGGAGCAAGACTCTGGCAATTTCTGACGTTGACAGCTTTGTGCCCGGAGTGGCGGCATCGCTGCGCAACTTCCATGTTTCAAGAGGATTGAGGGGTGGGAATTTTTCATCCGGTTTTATCATTCCCGTCTCAACGAGGAAGGCCCTCAGCTTGTCGCGACGCTGCTGATAGCGATCAAGACATTTGCGGGCAGTGCGCCTGAAAGTGCGTTGTGTGCAAGGAGTTTCACCTTTACCGGCTGAGAAGTCGGATGCTTCGTTGTTATCGTATTGTATGATGCGGCTTCCGTTGCCAAGTAGTTGGATGTCGTTGGGATTTTCAACGTTGGTATCAATTACAGCCCATCCTATTGATGCTGTGCCGAGGTCAAGTCCGAGTACTTTCATAATATAGAATTTTATATGCCTGATATGTGGCGGTTAATTTTTACAAAGTTAATAAATAAAATTGGATTTTCAAGCATGAATAATTTGCATTATTAATTTTTTCGTTGTAATTTTGTAGCGCAAAAATAAACCAAAGCAAATCACAATAAGGATTATTCCGTTGTGAAAACATTCGGGGAGGGAAGCCGTAAGGTTTCTCTCCCGTCTTTTTCTCACCATTTCTGAAATTATTGTTTTAGGTGTTCTTATTTCCTTGAGATGAAATCGGTTAGGGGTACTTTTGGATTAAAATTGGGGAGGAGGGGAAGAAAGGGGTTAGAGATATTTTTTAAGCATGGATAAATAATGCTGTCGATAGGTGTTGTAATTGGGGATATTGTGTCTTTATTACAAACTTTTAACGCTAAATTTGCAGATAATTATGCTCATTTATGAAACGATTTCTTAATCCTGCTGATGATGAACTAAAGGTGTTGCCTTTAAGGGTATGTGACGGTTCCCCTTATCCTCTTAGTCGCGCAAATATTGACAAACTAATCAGCCTGAGTCATATAGAGGAATATTCTAATGGAGAATTGATTATGAAGGCCGGTGAGATTTTTACATGTCTGGCCATTGTCATATCCGGCATTACGAGGGTTTGGCACAACGAAGGTAATAGGGAAAAGACTCTCTATTTCGGTTTGGAAGGCACTGTCTGTATGTCGATGCACGGTTATATGTACGATTTTCCGGCCACAGAAAACCGCGAAGCCTGTGGGCCGGTAAGGATGCTTGTTATCAACCGTGACGATTTAAACCGCTTTATGGCAGCTAATGCGGAAGTGTATAAATGGTTTCTTGGCCGGCTGATGATCCAACTCTATTGCTTTGAGAACAAGAATAAAATACTGCGTGGCTCAGCTGAAGAGCAATACCGGGCTATAGTTGAGCATCGGCCTGACATAGCTAACAAGGTGCCTCTCAAGCATATAGCATCATACATTGGTATCACACCCATACATCTGTCGCGCATCCGTGGGCGCAAAAAATAGCAATGATGTTTAAAGAGAGGGCGCATCATAATCGAATTACGATACACCCTCGGGATTCACCTAAAAGCTAACATTGGGGCTGACAGACTCAGCGCCTTCTATGTTTTGTTAACGACAGTTTGCGGGCACCATCACCTTGCGTACAGAGCCGTCGCTCATGCGCAGAATGTTGACTGTGCCGGGTGTCATTTCGGGTAAACGTCTTCCTGTGATGTCGTAAATCTCAACTACCGTAGGCTCATCCATGAACTCGGGTTTTACTCCGGCATCGCCTAGAATCTTTGTAAACTTACCCCAGATTGGATGCTGCTTATAGGCTTCCAGACTGCCTTTCTGCACATGCAGAGTGATGATGTCATAACGGGCGTCGTCTGTAACATCACCATTGGTGGCCGGAGGAGTGGCAGGAAGCATGATAAGATCTTTCTGCGCAATATTTGATCTGACGAACAGCGAACCGACACTAACCACGGTGGACGGTATTGTCAGGCTTTTCATCTTATAGTTACCTGCTAATCCTATTCTGCCTATGGTAAGAAGTCCTTCGTTAAGATGGATTTCCTCCAGAATCGTATTGTACTGAATACCTGCTTCTTTTATCTCTTTGAGATTAGGAGAAGTGGTAACAGATTTCAGGTTTTTGCAATCTACAAAAGTGAATTCATCAATTACAGATACCAGCGGAGGGAGCGTAATTTCGGGACCTATTTTAGTGTTTTCGAAGGCCATGCCGCCAATAACTTCTACCGTTTCAGGAAGATTGAAATTGGTTATAGGACAATCTGTTAAAGCTGAACGGCCGATTTCGCGCAGAGACGCAGGGTAGTTGATTTCTTTCAGTGCCCTGCAGTGGTTGAAAGTCTGTTTGGGGATATATGTCAAGTTGTCGGGCAAAATCACTTTCTGCAGTGAATCGCAATAATAGAATATGGATTCACCTAAATTGGTGGCGGATGCAGGCACACGTACTTCTTTCACCAGTTTATTTCCGTAGAAAGCGCTTGTGGCAATCTCTTTGACACCTTCTGGCAGAACTATTTTTGTGTTCTTACTGCAGCTGGTAAAAGCCTGATATTTGATTGCGCGTACCGAAGGAGGAAGTATTATCGAAGTTAGGCCGCTATACTGGAAGGCCATTCTGCCGATTTCCTGCAGCTTGGTGACCCAGTTAACAGTTGCCAGATTATCTGTATGATAAAAGGCACATTCACCTATTGTTATGACATCGTTGAGATTGATGCCTGTCATCTTGGTCATGCCGTAGAAGACGTATGGAGCTATTGTCTCGACACCTGCGGGTACAGTATATTCTGCGTTCTGCGCTACCACAATAAGCAGAGTTTTGCCGTCTTTGCTAAGTATGTTGTTGTCAACCAACTTCAGAATGGGGTTAGCGGCATCTAAGGTGATTGTGGCGAGGTCAGGACAGTAGCCGAAGCAACATTCTCCTATGTTTTTTTAGTCCGGCACCTATGTGGAGAGTCTTCAGACCCATACGGCAGAATGCTTCGTCGCCTAAAGTCCTAACAGAGGCCGGCAAAACGAGTCCTTTTACTTTGTATGTGTTGCGCATTGCAAAAGGAGCTACCCTAATCACACCGTCAGGGATGGTGTATGAGTCGGCCGCTATGCCGGCGCCGGAGAAGAGAAGCGTCTGACCGTCTTTGGAGAAGACTACGCCATTCACCACCTTGAAATAAGGATTGGCAGCGGATATTGTGATTGTGTCCAGGTCCTGTGTATCGCGAACAGGGTTTACACCCAGGTAATTCACGCTGGCGGGAATGTGGAATGATTTCAGACCCGACGAGTAAAAGGCAAATGTCCTGATAGCCTCTAAACCTTCGGGAAGCTCTATCGATTCGAGTGCGTAGCAGTCTTGGAATGATTTGCCGCCTATTACCTTCATCCCTTTGGGGATATTGATTGAGAACAGCTGTTTGTTTCCTTGAAATGCACAGGAGTCGATTACCTGCACATATTTGCCGAGAACGACCTTTTTAATCCTGTCGTTGCGGTAGTTAGCGTCAGGGCCGATGGCCGTTACCTTGTAGACTGCGTTTTTATACACCAGGCTGTCGGGGATGTTGGCCGTGGAGGAGATGTTGCGCAGATTGGTGACGGTGGCCTCCTTGGTATCGGTGTTCAAGCCATAACCGATGTCATCTTGCTCGAAGTTGATGATGCGTGACCATCCTTGCTGAGGCAACAGTAGTGCTGAGGCGGTGATAGCCATTGTTGCCAGCACTTTTGCTGTGAATGTGGATTTTTTTCTCATAGTGAGTGTTTTTGTTGATAAGTGTGAGAATTCTTATTTGGATATAGTAATATGTCCGAAAGCAAAGGTAATGGAGATAAAAGATACATCAGCCTCCCCGGAGTTGGTTTAACATTTCAGAAGTTCATTTATAAACCTATGTAAAGTGAATTTTCAACTGTTTGCGCAAATCCAGAATTATTTGAACGCGAAATGGCAATGCCTTAAGAGCTTATTTTCATAAGCGAAAGGGTGAAAAGAAAGAAGGATGCGCCAAATGGTGTCGGCACATCCTTCCGGGTGTTTTATGTTTGGGGAAATCTCTTTCTGTGAAGAGGCTTTCTAAGAGCTTTAGTCTTCTTTGGGCAGAGCCACGGCGCAATAGAATTTGCGTTTGGTGGATTCTTTCAGGCCTGTAATCCACATTACCGGCTCTGACTCGTCGTCGTTGATGATTGACAGATAAGCCTTGCGGAAGTCCTGTTCGGAGTTTACGGGCATATCATTTACGGTGAGAATGATGTCGCCTTTCTTGATGCCTTCGGCAGCTAGCAGGCTTCCTTTTTCTACCTCAGTGATTTTAATGCCGTGGCGAACGTTGTACGTCTTCTTCTCTGCATCCGTAAGAGGCTCAAACTTGGCGCCAAGCATACTGTATTCGCGATGAACCGTTACAGAGGCTTTGCCGTGAGAGTCTTTGAGGGTAGCTGAGCGGGTTACCAGCTTGTTGTTGTGGTAATATTTTACCGTGATGGGGTCGCCGGGACGGAGAGTAGACAGACGTTCCTGCAGTTCGGGGAAGGTATGTATAGGCGTGTTGTTTACACCTACTATCACGTCGTTTTGCTCTAATCCGAGGTCGCTTCCCGTTGAGCCTTCTTCCACTTCCATTACTACTACGCCGTTAGTGGTGGCAGTGATTTTCAGCTCTTTAGCCAAAGCGGCATCAAGAGCGCGGCAGGTAATGCCGAGCATGCCGCGTTGCACGCTGCCGTAGGTCTTGATGTCGGTTACCACTTTCGACACTATTGAGGTGGGAATAGCGAATGAGTAACCTGTATAAGAACCGGTGCGCGAATATATGGCGGCGTTAATGCCTATGAGTTCGCCATTGAGATTTACCAAAGCGCCGCCCGAGTTGCCGGGATTAATGGCAGCGTCAGTCTGCAGGTAGCTTTCAATGCCCATTTTGCCATTGTTGCGTGCGCCTGCCAGAGCGCGGCCTTTGGCGCTGATGATACCGGCTGTTACGGTTGAGTTCAGGCCGAAGGGATTGCCGACAGCCAGTACCCATTCGCCTATCTTCACATCGTCGCTGTTGCCGAAGGTTATCGGCTTGAGGTTCTTGGCGTCTATCTTTATCAGAGCGAGGTCGGTAGCCTCATCGCTGCCAACGAGCGTTGCTGTGTATGTGGAGTTATCGTTGAGGAGTACTTCCAGTTTCTCGGCGCCTACCACAACGTGATGGTTGGTAACTATGTAACCGTCGGCTGAGATGATGACGCCCGAGCCTGTGCCGGTTTGCTGCGGTTCCTGTTTCTGTTTCTTGCGGGGCTGAGGCTGTTGCTGCTGAGGCATGCCGAAGCCGAAGAAATCAAAGAAATCGCCAAACGGATTGAAGTATTGTTGCTGACGCGGGGTCTCGTAACTTTGTATGCAAACCACTGAGTTGACCGTTTTCTCGGCGGCTACCGTAAAGTCTGTCTCAAACGAGGGTGTATGAGCAGTTTGTATGAACCGCCCATCCTGAGCCATAGCTGTACCGGTGCCTAATGCCGCGCAAACAGCTGCACTTATCATCAGCATCCGGCCAAATGTTTTTCTTCTCATATATGTGATGTTTTGGTCTATATTCAAGTGTTAATCGGGTTTGTTAACATATATATAATGCAAAACTCGTTCCAATATTACAGCCTGTTTTGCACCTGACTGTAATTTTAGTATTAATTAAGAATAGCGCCGTTTAAATGTAAATTAATGTAAAGGATTGGGGGCTCATTCAGAATGAAACTCCAAATATTATTTGCGCAAAGTCAACATGATTAATGTCGAGTTGCTGCTCGCTTACCACCGTTCTGTCAAGGTGGTAAAAGCTGTAAGCGAGCATTATATAGGCGCTCACCAGCCGACTGCGTTTAAGCATCATGCCGAGGCCTGTGGAGCAGAGAAAGCCGCCTTTGTTTCTGCCTGAGTTCACCGTGTTGAACGAATATCCGGCTTTCAGGTTGAAGAAGAAGTTGGAGGGCTTGGTGCGGAAGCTTGTACTTATCACGCCGTAGAACGGAATGAATGTGTTGGCATTGCTCACAGAACGCTGCACACCTAAGCCAACGCCTATGATACGAAACAGACTGTTGGTGTATCCGCAATTCAGATGTGCATCGAAAGTAGTGAGGTCATTGCCGGTGAGATCCACAGATGAACCCACCTCTGCACCCCAAGTTAAATGTTTGGATTTACCCGGCCGCCGCGCGTCGGGGAAGAGAGAACCTATTTCGTTGCTTGAATCAAAAGCTGCCGTGCTGTCAGCCTTTTCATCTGCAGCTGCCGTAAGCGCAACAGTGAAAAGGAGAAGAAGTATCGACAGCAAACGCTTCATATCATCATGCGCCTTAACTATGCTCTGTTATTCGCCGAGATAAGATTTCAGCAGACGGCTTTTCTGGCCTTTGAGGCGGCGTATGGCCTTTTCTTTTATCTGACGCACACGTTCGCGTGTCAGGTCAAATTTGGCACCAATCTCCTCAAGAGTCATCTCCTGACAGCCTATGCCGAAGAACATCTTCAGAATATCGCGCTCACGGTCGCCAAGCTGCTGAAGGGCTCTGTTTACCTCTTTGGCCAGTGATTCCTGATTCAGACGAGTGTCTGCCATGGGACTGTCGTCATTCACCAGCACATCGAGCAGCGAGTTGTCCTCTCCGTCAACGAAGGGAGCGTCAACGCTGATATGGCGGCCTGACACTTTCAGCGTATCAGCCACTTTGTCGGCGGCAAGATCTAGACGCTCGGCCAGCTCCTCTGCGCTGGGTCTGCGTTCGTGTTCCTGTTCAAAGCGACTTAATTCCTTGTTTATCTTATTGAGTGAGCCAACCTGATTCAGAGGCAGTCGCACTATGCGGCTCTGCTCTGCCAAGGCCTGGAGAATTGACTGACGAATCCACCATACAGCATAACTTATGAATTTGAATCCGCGAGTCTCGTCAAATTTCTGGGCAGCCCGTATCAGCCCGAGGTTTCCTTCGTTGATTAAGTCAGGAAGGCTCAGACCCTGGTTCTGATACTGTTTTGCCACTGATACCACGAAGCGGAGATTGGCCCTGGTGAGCTTGTCAAGAGCCTTGCGGTCGCCCTTGCGGATGCGCTGGGCAAGCTCTACTTCCTCCTGTACGGATATCAGCTCTTCTCTGCCTATTTCCTGAAGATACTTATCGAGAGAGGCGCTTTCGCGGTTGGTGATGGACTTGGTTATCTTTAGTTGACGCATATAGGGTATTCCAAAAATTATGCAAATTTAATGCTTTTTGGTGGTTTGGGCAAATCCACTCTTAAAGTTGATGATTCAGTTGCCCGAAAAGTTCGGAAAAATGTGGATGGATTATGGCTGGCGGCCAAAAAGAGAATGTGTCGTTGCTGACTCATTCTCTTTTAGAGGCCAATGCCAATTTTTTACCTTTGAGGGAGACCCGAAAATTATTGGGGGAATTTTCAGGCAATTTTACCCGGCAAAGTTGAGATTAAGCTAAATCTGCTTACTCTTTGTTTTATTCAGCTTTCTCTTCTTCCTTCTCTTCTCCCTTCTCCTCTTCTTTGGCTGCGAAGGTGGTGAAGCCGGCGCCAATCAGCAGATTATACCAGCTGAAGAGTTTGCGAATGTCGCTGTCATAAACGCGATCGCGGTCGAAATCGGGAACTATGGCACCGAAGGTCTCTGCCAGTTTGCCCTCTTTCTGTAATTTCTTGTAATCTATTTCTTTACCCTCGAAGTGGCTGTATACGCGGTCCAGGATATCGCCGAGAGGGGTGTCGCCCTCATCAGTATACATTGCTATGTCGCCAAGTGCCACAATCTTGTCGCGTCCGGTGGCCGGGAAACGTTTGTGGGTCGTGATGTCTTCTACCAAGATCATGTTTTTGCCCTGACCTTTGATTTCAAAAAGTCCGGGACGACCGGTTATTGAAAGTATTTTCTTCAACATTTTGGTAAGTGTTGGTTGTATGATTCTAAAATTTCAATCAGCGTGTCTGCCTGCTGCAGCAGCGAGCGCTCACTGTTGTTGTATATGGGATAGCAATCCACCTTAAGGTCCTCAAGCAGGGCCGTTTCCTCAGCCTGCGCCTCAATGCGTGAAAATATCTCCTGACGGTTGAGTTGGCTGCGACACACCACATTGCGGATGCATTGCTCATGGGGCGTTATGATTCTGCAAACGGCGTCGCATTGCTCTGCAATACCCGACGAAGCAAGTATGGCGCTTTCCACAAACTTAATGTTCCTCTCAGAAGGCTCTTCTGCCCATTCTATTAACCGAAGCTTTACTGCCGGATGCACAATGGCGTTCAGCTTAAGAAGCATTTCGGGATTATGGAACACCTTTCTTGCAAACTCCTTGTTGCCCAAAACGTGGACTCCTCCAAATTCCTTCTCAATTGAAGCTCTTATCTGAGCGTCAGATTGCATCAGCAGTTTGGCCTCATAGTCGCAATCAAAGACCTTGTAACCACGCATACGCAGCAAACGGCTGAAGATGCTTTTCCCGGAGCCTATGCCGCCTGCAATGCCGCAGAGTAACGGAGTTGTGTCTGAGCTTAGTGCTGTCATTTTACCAAAATATACTCTACAGAGGCGGGGTTAGGCTTCGGGTCGATGGCATACCGTGGAGCATCGAGAATCTTCACCGGCAGGCGTTTGTAACCGTTGGCTTGGTCTATGTCGCTGTAATTCACAGCCACCTCCAAATCTGTCAATGGCTCGTTAAAGCGACTCATGGGCACAAATGCGCTGACGCTAACCATCGACGGGAAGAGTGAAATATTCTCTCCCTCCGGCACATTTATTGCCTTGACCTCAACCTTAACTTCTTTAGTAACAAGGGGTTCCACGTTGACGCTTACAGTAATGCTTGATGGCACTATGCGCGCCCCCTTGATAGGTTCAAAGCCTATTTTATAGTTTGTGGTGTGCGCAAGATTGGCACCTGTGATTGGCTTTGTCCGCACTCGCATCAACGTGTCAAGAAGGGTGTTGATGGTCGAATATACTAAGACAAATTTCTTTGACGGCGTCAGGTGTTTGTCCACCACATAACCCGGTGTGGCCGACAAGTGAGAAACAATTTCTATGGGGACAGTTTTGGGCGGAAGCGCTGTATATGCCAGTGAAACTGAGTCTACCGAGATGTTTGAAATCTGTGCCTGAGTTCCGAATCTTGCGCGAATCTGAGCATAGATATCCGACGCCTTCAAACGGAAAACGCCATTCTCGGCATACTCTTTGAAGTTGAACTGTATCACCGGGTTACGGGCAAAAGCCGACCGCAGCAGCGAGGTGCCTTTATCGCTCACCGTTACATGAATGGTTTGCGGCGGTTCGTTGATAAAGGTCAGTGAATCCGGTTTGCCGATTATGCGCATGTTCACATCGAGTGTTACTTGCGCCGAATCGTTCATGGCCATGATTATCCAGAAAAGGGAGGCTATGACCACAAATAAAACAAACAGCAGAATATTGTGAAAGCCGGCTGATTTTTTCAACCGGATCCACTTCTCTTTGGCGTTTGCCAATCGCTTGCCCATGGGCGGAAAATCCGAATGGGTATCAGTCCTTGTTGTCTACCTCTTCGGCTTCTACTTCTTCTGCCTCTTTTTTCTCAGCCTTTTTTGCTTTGGGTTCCTCTTTCTTTGCCACCGGCGCATTCTCTTCCAGCGGATAGATGCTGGTTTTCTCAACACGGATGTTGACACCGTTGGCTACTTCTACCATGAAGTAAGTGCCTTTGTCGGCTGTGATGCGACCGTGGATGCCGCCGGCTGTTACCACTTTGTCGCCTTTGCCAAGTGCTTCGCGCTGTTGTTTGATTTTTTTCTGTTTCTTCTGCTGCGGACGTATCATGAAGAAATAGAAAATGACAATCATGGCTACAATCATGAAGATTCCGCTCATGCCGCCGCCACCACTTTGGGCCTGATCAGCCAAAATCAAATTCAAGAAGTTCATTTATCAGATTTTTTTATTTGCTTTGTTAGTGTGTTTTTTTTGTTTAATCTCGTAGCAATTGCAGAAATAACTTGCTTATTGCTTCTTGATATTTCTTACATCTGCGTTTGTCTTCATCAACAATCCCTCGCGTTGTAATTTTGCAATTATTACGCCGAGAAGTCCATTGATAAACATTCCGCTTTTTGCCGTGGAGTAGCTCTTTGCTATCTCTATATACTCATTGAGAGTAACTTTGAGAGGTATTGAGGGGAAGTTGAGCATTTCGGCCATTGCCGTCAGCATGATTATCACATCCATGTAGGCCAGACGTTCTGTTTCCCAAACCTTGGTGTCCAGACAGCTGTCCATGATGGCGCGGTAATTCTCTTTATTGTTGATAACGGCCTTGAAAAGCTCCTTGCCAAAATTGCGGTCGGCCTCATCTTTATACATTGCCAGAACAGCGTTCTGCCCCATACCCTCTTCAAAGCGACGGTAGGTCTTGATGGCAAACTCCGCCATAATGTCAATGTCGTCGTTCCAAAAGACCGATTTGCTTTCCATGTCTTCAAGGAATGTCTCGTTGTTGAGTATTACCTCGCTGAAAACATTTCTGTAGAAATTGTAATCAGCTGTCATACTCACCTCTTCAGTCTTATATTGGGCGTACGACTCACTTTCCAGTACCGCCTTCAGCAGCTTGGCAATAAGCTGCGGGTTCTCGGCTTCCCAGTCTATGCCATGCTTTTCGGCAAATTCATGAATCTGCATATTTTCGCGCACTGCCTGCAACAGCGGTGCCTCGGTAAGCCGCATATCCGGATTTATGTCTTCAGCTGTGGGAAGATGCTTGGCTCTTCCCTCTTCTATCATTCTGTTGCGCCGGTCGGCAATCGCTACCGGCAAAAGCAGCAGACGGAAATAGAGTTCGCGGGCGGCATTCATGCTTGTATCGAGCTGGCGGATAGCTTCCTGTATGCCTCCATGCGAAGTCATGAAATTAGCGAAAGTGTCTTCCATCATCTCGCGCATTCTGTCCATGCCGCGAAGCGAGTAGTTCTCGTATGAAGCCGCTACCTTATTATATAACGGGTCTGTCCAGAGGATATGCTCAAAAATCTCCTTCCACACTTTCACATCCGACGAAAGTGAGTCCTCGGCAGATTTCTTGGTGTAGAGCTTATAGATGCCCGAAGATTTGATTTTTTCTGTGGTCTCGGCCACCATGTTCCGGAACTCAAATCTTTCTCCACGTTGGCCTTTTGTGATGATGGCTTTTATTACGTCGGTGGCGGAAAGGGCGGCGATGAAGCGGTTCTCGCTCATTTTCGACCGTTTGCCCAGTTCGCGCGTAATTTCTATCATCAGCGCCAGTGTATCAAGATATATCTTGTAGGCAAAGCGTTTTTCCTTCGTCGGCTGTGAGGGCGACGGCTCTATGGAAAAGTGCTTCTCCGTAAGCAGATATGAATAAAGCAGCTGTACAACCTTTATCCTTATCAGTACGCGGTTTATCATTGTTCTTCTTATTATGGAGCGGTGAAATGCCCCGGCAATATTTTCGCAAAGTTAACCAAAATTCCCAACCTGTGCAATTTTTAACCGCACAAGGCTCTCCGGCTGAGCGTTGCTATGTCTTACGAGGGTTGCATGCCGGCGGCAAGTCGTTGCGTCACAGCCTGATACATTATTATGCCGGCGGCCACCGACACGTTCAGCGACCCTATCTTGCCTAAAATGGGTATCGACACAAGCCGATTGCATTTCTTCAACACTGCCGGCGAGATTCCCGTGTCTTCCGCGCCCATTACAATGGCTGTGGGAAGGGTATAGTCGGGTGTGGTGAAATCCTCAGCTGCCTTTTCCGACGCTCCTGTTATCTGCAGACCGCTGTCGCTGAGAAACTGCAGCGCATCGGGCAAAGACCTGACACGGCATACCGGCAGGGTCAGTAATGCTCCGGCCGACGTCTTAACGGCATCGGCGTTTACCGTTACGCTGTTATGGTCAGGGATGACTATGGCAGTGGCTCCGGCACACTCTGCTGTGCGTGCAATAGCGCCGAAGTTCCTGGTGTCGGTAATCTGGTCGAGAACTATTATCAGCGGCATGCCGCCGTCGTCAAAGGTCTGACTCACAACCTGTTCCAGCGGGTAGTAAGTAACAGCCGACAGCAACGCTATTGCGCCCTGATGATTGCGCATGGTGATGCGGTTGAGCTTCTCGGTCGGCACCCATTGCATGGGCAGATCATGCGCTTTTATCAGCGTCAGAAGCTCTTTTGCCAAATCGCCCTGCAGACCTTTGCGCAGTAATACCTTATCGATGTCGCGTCCGGCCTCTATGGCTTCTATTATAGCCCTGAGACCAAAGATGTATTGTGTTTTGTCCATGGTTATTGAATCTGATTTTTGAGCAGAGAGTCGGCGTTCTGTAAAGCCGCTTCATCCACTTCAGCGCCGGACAGCATACGGGCTATCTCATAACGGCGCTCGTCGTTGTCAAGACGGCGGATGCGTGTTAACGTCTCATTCTCATTGTCTTGTTTGAAGACCTTATAGTTAGCATTTCCGCATGCTGCCACCTGAGGCAGATGGGTAATGGTTATCACCTGAAGGTTCTCCCCTATCTCGCGCATCATACGTCCTGCCAGGGTGGCTATCTCGCCGCTGATGCCTGTATCTATCTCGTCGAAGATAAGGGTCGGCAGCTGCAGTTTGCCCGCCACGATAGCTTTCATGGCAAGCATCAGACGCGAAGCCTCGCCGCCCGACGCCGTCTGTTCAAGCGATACAAGGCTCTGGTTCTTGTTGAATGCGCAGAGGAAATCCACTAAGTCTGCGCCTTGGCTCCACAGCTTCACAGGCGTTATCCTGGCTTCAAATTTCAAGTTCGGAAGACCTAAAAGCCGTGCTTTCTGCTGCAGCTGTTCGGAGAATGCCTTGGCATTTTCCGTGCGTTGCTGAGAAAGAGCTACTGCCGCCTCTTTAAGCTCCTTGGCCTTGTGATGCAGTTCCAGTCGAAGGGCAGGGAGCATCACTCCGGGGTCCTCGCTCTCCTCAATCTCGCGTTTCATCTCCTCAAGCAACTTCGGCAACCTTTCCGGGTCCTCGGTCTTAAAGCGCTGCTGAGCCTGATATAAGTCATCGAGCCTTTTCTCCGTCCGGGCCAATTGCTTAGGGTCATCATCTATCTCGCCGTCGAGGTTCTCCAGTTCAGCGTTGATGTCTTTGAGGTCAATCAGAATCGACTGCAGTCTGTCGATGACTGACGGTCCGCCGTTTTGCCCTGTTTCAAGTGCAGAAATACGCATGTGACGCAATAAAGACAATGAGCGCTCAATCAGGCTGCGAGCCGACTGCTCATAGCCGTCGAGATTTTTACGCGTCAGGCTCATATCCTCCTTCAGCTGATTAGCTCGGCTCTGGAGGTCGAAAAGGGTCTCGAGTTCCTTCTGTTCGCCGGGTTTGGGATTCAGCTTGCTCAGGTAGTCATATTGCTCCAACAGCTCCTCACGACGCGTTGATGCCACATCTATTTCCTGCTGCAGCTGAAGCAGACGTTTGCGTGTGTCGTTATAACCCTCGTAAGCGTCGCGATAGCGTTTCAGCAGACTTTTGTCGGCTGTCAGCGAATCTATCAGCGAAAGGCGTGTGCGCGGATTGGCCAGCTGCTGTGTCTGATGCTGCGAATGGATGTCAAGCAACGCCAGCGTAAGCTCCTGCATGGCCTGCAGATTCGCAGGAGAGTCGTTTATGAAAGCACGCGAGCGACCTGTGGGAGAGATTTCGCGCCGCAAAACCAGCACATTGTCTTCGCCAAGCTCATAATCCTGCGATGCGAGCCAGCGTTGGACAGCTTCGTTGTTATGAACGTCAAATTCGGCTTCCACAACCGCTTTCATGGTCTTGTCGCGCAGAGCCGAACTGTCGGCACGGCGGCCGCGAAGCAAGTCTATGGCGCCTAAGATGATGGATTTGCCGGCACCTGTCTCACCCGTAATGATGCTTAATCCTCGGCCAAATTCCACATCCAGCCGTTCTATAAGCGCATAGTTGGATATATGTAAGTTTACAAGCATCTCTCCGTCTACTCTCGTGTAAGTTTTACGGTCGTTTACCGCACCTCAGGCGGATTTTTTATCTTGCCTAATCGCTCCTGGTCGGCAGGATAGATTTTCTCCAGCAGTTTCAAAACGTCCTCGCGCTCACTTTGCGGCGCTTTGGAATATACATTCACAAGCTCGTCAAGTTTTGAATCGCGGAACATGGTCAGCGCTACCGACATCGGCGCCACCTGATATACCTTATTGAGGTCCTGAAGACTCTGCGTAATAACCGCTCTCCCTTTGTCGGGCGATGTAACCATCTCATCGAGTCCTTTTCTGTGATACTGATAGATGAGATTGCGATAAGGAGCGGTGTTGCTCTCGGTGAATACGTTGAGCAGAGCCGAACGGTTTTTGTTGTCTTCAAACGCCTTCCAACCTATCTCGCCGCTGTTCTGAGCCATTTGCACCACAGTGTTGGCCTTCTCGAAATAGGGCTGTCCTCCGTTGGGCGAGAAGCTGTCAAAGTCTATTCCAAGCAGCAGATAGGCGTAGAAGTTGAGAAGAGCCGTCAGGTTGCTCTCCATATTGTTCTCATTGAATATCAGCTGGTCTCCCTCGCGATAGTCGAACTCCACCTTTGTGTCTTTGAAGTTGAAAAGAGAGGTGGTATAGGTGCTGTTGAACACGGGCCTTTGCAGCTGAATCTGCAAATCACCTTTTATGCGGTCGTCGGCATACTCCTTCACAGTGAGGAAAATGCGGCAGACAATCCTCTCGTTTGGGGCAAAAGTGGTATTGGTCCATTTGCGGGTATTGACATACTCGTTCATGGCCTCCTGAAGGGTCTCAAACACCGACTTATTGGTGCCCTCAACCTGACTCGAATTCACTTCTATTGTACATAGAAGTTCCTGCGCCGAAACCTTGTTGGTCCCGGCACAAATCAGCAATATGGCAACAAAGCAGTAAACCAGTAATCTTTTCATTTTCCGTCTTCTTCACTTCCGAGCGTCAAATCGATGATGTCGGCGGCCACTTCACTCTTGCTCTTTACAGGGAATGAACGTTTGGTGCCGTCAGTCCCTATAATGGTTACTTGATTGGTGTCTACGCCGAAACAGGTATTCGGCTTTCCGAGAGTGTTGAGCACAATCCAGTCAAGGCCCTTGCGTGTGAGCTTGTCGGCTGCGTTCTCCTCGGCATTGTCTGTCTCCAGAGCAAACCCCACAAGCGTCTGATTCGGCTTGCGCATCTTGCCAAGAGCCGCCGCTATATCCGGATTGGGTATTAGACGCAATTCCATGGCGCCGGTTTTCTCACGCTTGATTTTTGTGGAGCTGGTGGTTTCCGGGGCATAGTCAGCCACCGCGGCAGCCAATATAGCGGCGTCAGCGTCGGCAAATCGCTTCACTGCCTCCTCATACATCTCGCGGGCCGACGTCACGCGCACAACCTTTATCGCATCATCGTTCGGAACAACCGCAGCAGGTCCGCTTATCATCACAACTTCGGCGCCTCGCCGGCAACATTCCATGGCCAAAGCCGTACCCATCTTGCCGCTCGAATAATTTCCTATATAACGCACCGGGTCTATTTTTTCATGCGTAGGACCCGACGTTATTAAGATTTTTTTACCTTTGAGCTGAGCCTTAACCTCAAAATATTCCTCCACAGCCCGGTAAATCCTTTCCGGCTCGGCCATACGTCCTTTGCCTGTCAGGCCGCTTGCCAAAAAGCCCTCGTCGGGTTCTATGAGAATATTGCCATAGCTGCGCAATGTCTCCAAATTGCGCTGCGTAGCCGGGTGAGCATACATATCCAGATCCATGGCCGGAGCCACCATCACGGGCGCCTTCATGCTCATGTATGTGGTGATGAGCATATTGTCGGCAATGCCGTTGGCCATCTTGCCGATGCTGCTTGCCGTGGCCGGAGCTATCACCATAAGGTCAGCCCACAGGCCCAGAGCCACATGCGAGTGCCATTCGCCGGTGTTGGCGGTGAAAAATTCGCTGATGACGCCGTTGCCGCTCAGGGTCGCTAACGTCAGAGGAGTGATGAATTCCTTTGCCGACGGCGTCATCACCACCTTCACCTCAGCGCCCCCTTTCACTAACAACCGCACCAAAGTGGCTATTTTATAGGCCGCTATGCCGCCGCAGACACCCACAAGGATATGTTTGCCCTGAATGTTCATTTCTTACGGAATTTATATCTTAACCGGGTTATGACATCTTTGGTATTCTGAGGGAATTCCCCCTGCATCATCCACGAGTAATAACCTATGTCGCGCTTGAACACATCCTCCACTTTCTGGCCTTTGTATTTGCCGAAGTTAAACACCGGATTACCGTTTTCATCCTCAGCTATTCTCCCGGCCAGGTCGAGAGTGCGTTTCTGCCCTATCTTGCTCAGCTTCTCCACATCGTTCTGCAAATCTTCGTAGCGGTCGAGTTGACTCATCAGCACCTCGTAGGTGGCATGGGTGTCGCAAGTGGCTGAGTGAGCGCCTTCCAAATCCTTGCCGCAGTAGAAGCGATAAGCGGCAACAAGAGTGCGCGGCTCCATGGCGTAGAAAATATTCTGCACGTCAACAAACCGCCTGCCCGACGTGTCGAACGGAATTCCGGCGCGTTTGAATTCCTCCATCAGCAACGGAACGTCGAACTTGTTGCTGTTGTATCCGGCCATGTCGCAGCCCTCGAGCCATTTGTTGAGCTTCGCGGCTATGTCGCTGAATTTAGGCTCGTTAGCCACATCGGCATCCGTAATATGATGGATGGCTGTGGAAGAGGCCGGGATAGGTATGCCAGGATTAATGCGGTGCGAATGTTCCATTTCGCGGCCGTCGGGCATCACCTTTATCAGCGATATTTCCACTATGCGGTCCGTACTCGGATTGGTGCCTGTGGTCTCCAGGTCAAAGAACACCAAAGGCCTTTCAAGTTTCAGTTTCATCGGTCTTGTCAGTCAAGTATCTGCAACGTCATCACCAAAACAACCACCGAAACATCCTCTTTCTGTTCTGCCGGAACAAAAAGTGCCGGACGCGACGGGTCTGACAGCTGTACAAAGAGCGAATCGCCAGGCATATTCGACACCACGTCAACCAGATATTCGCCGTTGAAGCCTATCGTCATGGGGTTGCCTTGATAGTTGCAATTCATTTTTTCAAAGCCTGAGCGGGCGTAATCCACATCACGCGACGACATCTCCAGCTCGTCGGCATTTATCTTCAGCCTTACCAGCTTGGAGCCGGTATTCGCCATCAGCAACATTCGGCGCGAAGCTGCCAGGAAATCGCCTCTGTCTACCTCTAAGGTGAAGGGATTCTCGCGCGGAATAACCCTGTCATACGGAGGGTAATTGCCGGTTACAAAGACGCACGACAGCTCATAGACGTTCCAGCGGAAGGTGGCGCCTCTTTCGTCCATTTCAATCTCCAGGTCTCCCTCCTCCTTCTCAAGCAAAGAGCGAAGCAGCTGAGCAGCCTTGGGAGGTAACACAAAGCGGCGCTCGAAACCGGGCTTGATAGCCGAGTTCTCGTACTTCACCAGCTTGTGTGTGTCTGAAGCCACCAACACCAGACTCTCGTTTTTGAAATCCACACAGACACCCGTCATAATGGGACGTATGCTTTCCGTGCTCGCTGCGTATGTTGAGCTCATGAGGCCGGCGTACATCACCTGAGCAGGCATCACGAACTTGACAGCGTCTTCCGTGCGTGCCTTGGGTTCCGGATATTCACTGCCCGGTAAGCCCATGAAATCAAACTGACCCTGACTGAAGGTAACGTTGATATTCAGAGTCTCGTCGTTAATGTCTATGCAAAGTCCCTGGTCAGGCATCTCTTTGAGGATGTCTATCAGACGTTTTGCCGGAACTGCTACCATGCCTTCGCCTTCGCTGTCGGTTACCTCAAAGGTAGCTTGCATATTGTTCTCCTGGTCGCTGCCTTTCACAGTGAGGATATTGCCCTTTAAGATGAAGAGGAAGTTCTCGAGTATGGAGAGCAGATTTTTGGCATTGACCACCTTGAACGTTGCGTTAAGATGCGACAATAATGTCTTGGAGCTGATGTTGAATTTCATATCGTGTGTTTGTTGTTTTCTATTCTCGCAAAGTTAATAATTTTTTTTGAGATGCGCAAACACCCCGTCAATGGCACATTCACAGCAACTTGCCGGCGAATTTTTTATGCCTTCGGCAGCGCAATATTTGGAAATCATGCTGCTTTAGTGCAACAAATTTATTAACTTTGCACCCGGACAAAATAAGTCTTATCTTAAATGCTTGATTATGAGCGACTTTGATTTCAGAGGCTTGGGTGTGGCTCTCGTTACGCCCTTCGACGATAAAGGAAAGGTAGATTACAACTGCCTGGAGATGTTGGTACGCCGCCTGGTGGCCGGAAATGCCGATTACATCGTGGTTTTGGGAACAACGGCTGAAACGCCGGCATTAACCCCGGAGGAGAAGGTAAAAATACGGAATATCGTTGCCGACACGGTTGACGGAAAGATTCCTCTTGTACTGGGTTGCGGCGGAAACTGCACCCGCACTCTGTGTGAAGAACTGCATGAGTGGGACGGCAAAGGTTATACGGCCATACTCTCTGTTACGCCGTTCTACAACAAGCCTTCGCAAAAGGGTCTTTACGAACACTTTAAGGCTGTGGCAAAGGCTTCTCCCCTGCCTGTATTGCTCTACAATGTGCCGGGCCGAACGGGTGTCAATATGTTGCCGGACACGACTTTAGCGTTGGCAAAAGAGGTTCCCGGAATTGCAGGTATAAAAGAGGCTTCCGGCAATCTGAATCAGATTCAGGAGATTATAGCTAAGGCTCCGCAGAACTTCGCCGTGATTTCGGGCGATGACGCGCTGACGGTGGATTTGGCCGCTATGGGCGCCAGAGGTGTGATTTCCGTGATAGGCAATGCGGCTCCTAATGTCTGGTCGCGCCTTACTCACTTGGCTCTCGACGGAAAGGTTAAGGAGGCTAAGGAGATGTATATGGGCCTCGATGCTCTCGAAAAAATGCTTTTTGCCGAAGGTAATCCTGCGGGCATTAAGGCTCTGTTGGGTGTCATGGGACTTTGTGAGAATGTGTTGCGACTGCCTTTGGTGCCTGTCAGCGAACAGCTCACCGAGAGAATCAGAGAATTTGTGGTAACCTATCCTAACCTTTGCTGAGTGTGAAAAAGCCGGTAATGAAATCAGCCCCTATGGCTTGGGCTGCGATGCTTTTAATAGCCATTGTGCTGGTCTGCACCTTCTCGCTGAGGCCGGCATGGTGGGCTTTTATCGACATTTTCTTCTTTTTCATGATGGCCTTTTGCCACGCTGTGGCTTGCACTGCAGCGCGTATGGGCAACGTGGCCAAACAGCTCGATTTGGTGGCCCTCGTCTGCGGCATCTTAGGCATTGTAGCGCTGTTAGCTGAAGGCATAGCCTATTTCTGCCTCTTTAGCTAACACCAATCTGCCTCTTTAGCTAACATCTTGATTTATAACAAGTTAGGACTCTAATCACATAGCTGTTAGAGTCCTTTTTGTGTCGGCGTGTTGCTATAAGAATCGGGCGCTGAGGCGCTTGTTGGTAATCAGAGTACGGAAAGGAGTGTTGTTGCCTTACGCTCTGTCTCTAGCCATTCTTCTTCAGCCTCCGAATCGGGCATCAAACCTCCGCCTGAATAGATGGCGCATTGATTGGAGGCATTTATACGCATACTGCGCAGGTTGACCCAGAGGCATGATTTGCCATATACCGGATGATTATGGATGCCGCAGAATCCTCCGTAACAGCCGCGTCGATAGGCTTCATGCTCCACTATCATCTCTATGGCTTCGTACTGCGGATAACCGGAAAGCGCCGGTGTCGGCGACAGTTGCTCTATGATGGTCTCAGCTTTGACATCATCGGGCAAAGTGGCTGAAAATTCGGTTATCAGATGTTTTACCGGACCGGCAATTTTCTCGCCGTCTTTCTCATATATATGCTTGGCTTCGGCGGTAGAGAGGATGTTGCGGATATAATCTGCCACTATCTTCTGCTCGCGCTTATTCTTGTCAGACCATTTGCCACCTCTGGCTGCAAGCATTGTGCCGGCCAAAGCCACCGTTTTGAAGGATTGCTTGCTGAACTCGCCCAACAACTCCGGCGAAGCGCCTATCCACAAACCGGTCTGTGGCGTGCGGAAGCAAAACACATAAGCCATGGGATATGTGCGGCAGAGGGTCTCGAAGATGTCTGTCAGCGATTTCCGAGTCTCGCAAGTCAGGACACGGCTATAGACAACTTTCTTTTCAGGATTTTCGCGCAGATAGTCTATAATAATGCCGGCATGCTTCATATAGAACGCTTTGGCCGTGGGATAATATGGGAAATCAGTGTTTTCTTCGTGATAAGTCTCTTTCCCCTCCGCTTCGCCAAAAGGTATGGTAATGACAGGAGCCTGCGGGTCAAACGGCTTTATTACGAAACCATCTGCAATCCCTTCTATACAGTCCCTTGAGGGGCAACTTCCGAAAACCATCTTCTCTCCCGGTATCCGACAACCGAAGAAGCATAAGCCACGCCAGCGGGCATCATCAAGAAATCTATATTCTGCCATATAACTCGTATGCGTCAGCACTTGCAATTTTTACATCCACGAAATCGCCCGGCTTTATCTCTTTGCTTTTTTCGGAGGCAGAAACAATGACCTGCGGGTCTACTTCCGGGCTATCCCACTGAGTGCGGCCAATCAGTTCTCCGTCATTGTTCTCGTCAATCAGTACTTTCACCGTCTCTCCAACCAGCTTTTGGTGCAGTTCACGACTTATTTCTTCCTGATGCTCCATTATAATCTGCAGTCGCTCCTCCTTCACCTCCTGCGGGATAACATCTTTGAGATGACGTGCCGCGTATGTGTCATCTTCTTCGCAATAGGCAAAACCTCCGAGGCGGTCAAAACGCACTTTATCAACGAACTCCACCAATTCGGCAAACTCCTTCTCCCCTTCTCCCGGGAAACCTGTCATAAGAGTGGTACGGAGACGCAGACCCGGAACTTCATCGCGCAAGCGGGCTATGATGTCATAGGTCTGCTGCGAATTGATATGGCGCCGCATATTTGTCAAAACGTTAGTGGAAATATGCTGCAAAGCCATATCAAGATAGTTGCAAACATTTTCACGTTCGCGCATCACCTTGGTTATGCCCCAGGGAAAATCGGTGGGATAAGCGTAATGCAGTCTTATCCAGTCAACGCCTTTGATATCCGACATGCGTTCAATCAGCTCCGGCAATTTCAACTCTCCGTAACGGTCTTTGCCATAGTCTGACAAATCCTGCGCTATGACGTTGAACTCCTTCACACCCTTGGCCGCCAGACTGCGCGTTTCCTCAAGAATCTCTTCCATGGAGCGCGACCTGTGTCTTCCAGTGATGAGGGGGATAGCGCAGTAAGCACACATACGGTCGCACCCTTCCGAAATTTTCATAAAGGTGCTGTAAGGAGGCGTTGTGAGCTTGCGTTCCCAGATGCGGGGAGTGGGCTGCTGTGCAATTACCGGCAGAGCCTCAACCATATTGTCCCAGTCGAACTTTCCGTACCAGGCATCAACCTCCGGAATCTCCGGCTTCAGCTCGGCTCCGTGACGCTGACTCAGACAACCCATCACAATGAGCTTCTCTATGCGCCCCTCTTCCTTGGCCTGAGCAAGCTCCAGAATCATGTCGATGCTTTCCTGCTTTGCATCGGCAATGAAGCCGCAAGTGTTCACAACCACCACCGGACCCGTTACATCCGAGCTGTTGTGTACGGGAGCATATCCGCGTGCTTCCAAACGCTTCATGAGCCGCTCGGAATCAAAAAGATTCTTTGAGCAGCCCATGGTTATTATGTCGATGCGCTGTTTCATTTTGCCGTGCTGCCGAACAGACTGCGCACAAATTCAAAAGCATTGAAGAGCTGAAGGTCTTCCATACCCTCGCCTATGCCGATGTACTTCACGGGAATCTTGAACTGGTCGCTGATGCCAATCACCACACCACCTTTGGCAGTACCGTCGAGCTTGGTGATGGCCAGTTCGTTGACATCGGTTGCCTCGGTGAAGCGCTTGGCCTGTTCGTAAGCATTCTGACCTGTGCTGCCATCCAACACAAGCAGAATCTCCTGAGGCGCGTCCGGTACGACCTTCTTCATCACCCTTTTTATCTTGCCCAGCTCATCCATCAGACCCGTTTTGGTGTGCAGACGGCCGGCCGTGTCGATAATCACCACATCGGCACCTTTGGCTTTGGCATATTGCAGCGTATCGAGAGCCACGGCAGCCGGGTCGCTGCCCATTTGCTGTTTAATCACCGGCACGTCAACGCGCTGTCCCCATATCTCTAACTGGTCAATGGCGGCGGCGCGGAAGGTATCGGCTGCTCCGAGCACAACTTTATAGCCTGCCTGTTTGTATTGCCAGGCCAGTTTGCCAATGGTTGTGGTTTTGCCCACGCCGTTGACGCCGACTACCATTATCACGTACGGACGACCCTCCTCAGGCACGGTAAACCCATCCTGTGCATCGGCAGTTTCTTTATTAACCGAGTTCTCCGCCAGCAAAGCGCTGATTTCCTCGCACAGATACTGGTCAAGTTCTTGCGAAGAAGTGTATTTGTCGCGCTCCACACGCTGGCGAATGCGGTCGAGAATACGCATTGTAGTGTCGACACCGACATCACTGGTGATGAAGGCCTCTTCAAGATTGTCGAGCACATCCTCATCAATTTTGCTCTTTCCGGCAATGGCGCGCGAAATCTTGCTCCATACGCCTTTGCGCGTACGTTCCATGCCGGCGTCAAGCCGCTCTTGCTTCTCCTGCTTATCTCGGTTAAACAGTTTTTTGAAAAAAGCCATATATTATTTTTTCCTGTGTTCCTTCTCTTTTCTGAAATCTACAAATTTCTCCGCAAAATTAATACATTTTCGTCAATAATGCCCTATATTGGACCCACTAAACATTATTTTCTTATTTGTTTTGAAGACTTATCAACGGAAGAAGCTCGTTGACGAATATTTCACGGCTGATGATGCGGTAATGAAAATTATAAGCGTTGTTAAATTCCTTGCTGTGATGCACTACAAAATTCCCGCTTTTGAGCTTCTCGGCAATCATAATGCTATCAGCTTGCTGGTTCGGGAATTTCAGATGCAGATTGTTGATTTCCTTCACTACCTCTTTCCAATAATTGCGCCATTGGTCGGCCGAGGAGGCTTTTATGTTCTGAACGCTGCGCACAAAGGCATCAAAATAAACCGGGAAAGGGATTGTGCCATCGCTTATAAGGCCGATGTTGACGCGGATAAAGTTGCCATCGGCGCCCGTTGGCTCATACAAAGGTCCGGGAAAACTTTTGCTCTCAGTTAGTTCGCTGCGAAGATATGCGGCTGCGCGGGTGGTGTCGGCGAGTATATGTCCCGGTCCGAAATTATCCTGAAAGAAGTTCTTGTAGACATCACACAAACGGCTCTCGTGATATGTGCCAGTTTCTGTCAGCAGCGCAAAACGTATAGCCTCGGGAGTTGAGGCTGTGCTTAGCTGAAAAGATAGTACGAAAACAAAAATGAGTAAGAGCTTTTTCATGAGTTGTTAACGCAATTTTTGGAAAATATATTTTGCCATACAGATATTTCTTTATAAATTTGCACAACCTTAAACACTCTTTTTTACCATGACATTGAATTACCTCAAAATAGAGGAGGCACGCGAAGGTGTGTATCTCCTTACCATAAATAAACCTGCATCGCTCAATGCTCTTGACACGGCTGTTTTAGGCGAACTCGCCGCCGTGGTAGAGGATCTCAGGACGAATGAATCGGTAAAAGTCCTTGTCCTCACCGGCGAAGGACGCGCCTTTGTGGCAGGTGCCGACATATCGGAAATGGTGTCGAAGAATCCCATTGATGGTCTGGAATTCGGCCGCTTGGGAGCATCTGTTTTCCGTGCCATAGAGCAGCTTCCTTTCCCCGTTATCGCGGCAGTCAACGGCTTTGCTTTAGGCGGAGGATGTGAGCTGGCAATGGCTTGCGACATCCGTCTTGCCTCGGCCAAAGCCAAGTTCGGACAGCCGGAAACGGGTCTGGGCATCATACCCGGTTTCAGCGGCACTCAGCGCCTGCCGCGTCTTGTCGGTCCGGCAAAAGCCAAAGAACTCATTTACACCGGCGAGATTATCAAGGCTGACGAGGCTTTGCGCATAGGCCTGGTAAACGGCGTTACGGAGCCGGAAGCCCTTATTGATGAGGCCTTAGCAATGGCTGAGAAGATTGCCCTGCAGCCCCGTCAGGCTGTGGCTTTAGCTAAGAAAGCCATCGACGCCGGAATGCAGACAGACATCGACACGGCTATCGGCATAGAGAATAACCTCTTCGCTCTCTGCTTCTCCACAGAGGAGCAGAAACAGCGCATGACGGCTTTCCTGAATAAAAAGTAAATCCAAAAACCAACACATATACATACACTATGAAAGTTTGCGTAGTAGGCACCGGCACCATGGGCAACGGTATAGCACAAACGTTTGCTCAGGCAGGTCATGATGTACTTCTTAAGGGTCGTTCGGAAGCATCGCTTCAACGTGCTCACAAAAACATAAGCAAGAGCCTGGGCCGCATGGTCAGCAAAGGCAAAATGGACGAAGAAACGCAGAAAGCCATAGAAGCCCGTATCGTCGACACTATGGACTTTAATGACCTGCGCGACTCTGACCTGATAATCGAGGTTGTGGCAGAGCAAATGCCGCTGAAGAAGGAAATCTTCAAAACCCTTGACGAGGTTTGCAAACCGGAGGCTATTCTTGCCACCAACACATCGTCGCTGTCCATCACAGAGATTGGCGCCGCCACATCGCGTCCGGAGCGTGTCATAGGTCTTCACTTCTTCAATCCCGTGCCTATGATGAAGCTCGTAGAGGTTATCAGCGGTCAGCTCACTGACCCCGCAGTTCATGACAAGGCAATGGAGATTGCCCGCGAGGTAGGCAAGACCCCGGTAAGCGTAAACGAGGCTCCCGGTTTCGTGGTTAACCGCATACTGATTCCCATGATTAACGAGGGTGTCGGCATTCTCGCCGACGGAGTGGCTACCCGCGAAGACATTGACGAAGCCATGAAGCTTGGTGCCAACCATCCCATGGGGCCGCTGGCTTTGGCAGACCTTATCGGCCTTGATGTTTGTCTGGCCATCATGGAAGTGCTCTACACTGAGTTCGGCGATTCCAAATATCGCCCCCATCCCCTGTTGCGCAAAATGGTACGCGCCAACCTGCTTGGTCGCAAAACCGGTCGCGGCTTCTACGACTATTCCAAGTAATTTCGGCCCCCGAATAACTTGCGTAAGTAACGCAGCCTGAATCCGAATAACGAGAGTGTATCAAGCTTTTTCAGCCTGATACATTCTCTTTTTTATTGAGGGGAGCGAAGTGAAAAAATTTTATTAAATTTGCGTCATGAATGCAGAGACAAACAAAAGCCTTGAGTCATTAGCTCAGCAATTTGCAATAGAAGGCAAAGTCAAGGAGGTAAAACCTCTGGGCGACGGTCTTATAAATGACACATACCTTGTAGCAGCCGACGGCGGCGAAAGATATGTGTTGCAACGCATTAACCGCGCTGTCTTCCCTGATATTGATGCTCTGCAGACGAATCTGGTAAAGATTACCTCACACATCCGTAAGTGCCTGGAAGACAAGGGTGTTGAGAACATAGACAAAAAAGTTCTTACGCCTGTTAAGGTATCAGACGGATGCCTGTGGATTGAAAATGACGGGGAGGCCTGGCGTATGACCCGCTATATAGCCGATTCAGTTACGCGTACGAACTTGACGGATGAGATGGCGGAGGTTACCGGATATGCCTTTGCCGATTTTCATAATATGATGTCGCGAGCTGATGCTCCCGAGCTTCAGGAAACGATAAAAGATTTCCACTACGTCTCCTTCCGCATAAAGCAACTCGAAGATGCTGTGGCTGCCGACTCGGAAAAACGGTTGGCAAACGTGCAGCCGATAGTGGATGAGCTGCTGCAAAGAGCCTCGGAAATGACGGCTGCCGAGAGGCTTTACCAAGAGGGTAAATTGCCTAAGCGCATAGCTCATTGCGACACTAAGCTCAACAACATACTCTTTGACAAAAGCGGTGAGGTGCTGTGTGTGATTGACCTCGATACCACTATGCCGGGATTCGTTCTGAGCGATTTCGGCGATTTTATCCGCACGGCAGCCAACACCGGTGCCGAGGATGACCCTGACGTTGAACGAGTTGGCGTTAATATGGACGTCTTCAAATCTTTTGCCAAGGGATATTTGAAAGGTGCCACCTTCCTCTCCCCTCTTGAGAGGAGTCTGCTGCCTTTTGGCGCTCAGATGCTGACGTATATGCAGACTGTGCGCTTCCTTACCGATTATCTCAATGGCGACACGTATTACAAGACGGCATATCCTGAGCATAATCTGGTGAGGACCAAAGCTCAGTTAGCTCTGCTACACAGCATAGATGCACATCTCGATGAGATGAAGCAATACATCGACAACTATAAACTTTAACACAAAACTTTAACACATACATGAAACGAATTTTTGCACTGACAATCGCTTTGTTGGTTTGGGCTCTGGCAGCAATCGGCCAGACATCTAAGCCGATAAAGACAGTTGTGCCTCCGCGTCCTAAGGGAGCCACAGACATGGTAAATTTCCGCACCGCCCCGATGGACTCTGTAAGAGTAGGCTTCATCGGCATGGGTATGCGTGGTCCCGGCGCTGTTTATCGCTGGACAAATATTCCGCGTACATCAATAAAAGCCATCTGCGACAAACACGCTGACCGCCTGGCCAAACCGCAAAAATATCTCAAAGATGCCGGCCGACCTGCAGCCGCCGAATATAGCGGCGAAGAGGGCTGGAAACAGCTCTGTGAGCGCCCCGACATTGATTTGGTATACATCGCTACCGACTGGAAAAACCACGTTCCTATGGCCGTTTATGCCATGGAGCATGGCAAGCATGTGGCCATAGAAGTGCCGGCAGCAATGAACCTTGACGAATGTTGGCAGCTTGTCAACACCGCCGAGAAGACCCGCAAGCACTGCATGATGTTGGAAAACTGTGTGTACGACAACTTCGAGCTGACCACTCTTAATATGGCTCAGAAAGGACTCTTCGGCGACATCCTTCATGTAGAAGGCAGCTACATTCATAACCTCGAACCCTTCTGGGATGAGTATGAGGGCAACTGGCGTCTGGACTTCAACGAGAAAAATCGCGGCGATGTATATGCCACTCACGGCATGGGTCCGGCAGCTCAGTTGGTAAATCTGCACCGTGGCAACCGCATGACTTATCTGGTGTCGATGGATTCAAAAGCCCTTACCGGTCCGAAACTCGTTGAGCAGAAACAGGGTCGCAAATGTCCGGAGTTCCAGAATGCCGACCACACAATGACGATGATTCAGACAGCCACAGGTCAGACCATGCACATTCAGCACGATGTGATGAATCCCCGTCCTTACTCGCGTATGTATCAGCTGACAGGCACCGAAGGTTTCGCCAACAAATATCCCGTATCGGGTTATTGCTTCCGCGAGGTGAAGCCTTTTGAGGGTATGCCTAACCACGAGGACCTTTCCATGCATAGCTTCGTGCCTAACGACGTAAAGGAGGCTCTGATGAAAGAATACAAACATCCCATTCAGGTTGAGACTGAGGAGATGGCCAAGAAGGTTGGCGGCCATGGCGGCATGGATTACATCATGGATTACCGACTGGTATATTGCCTGCTCAACGGTCTGCCTCTTGACCAGGATGTTTATGATGCTGCCGAATGGTCGTGCTTAGGCGAGCTTTCCCGCATCTCAATAGCCAACGGTTCAGCTCCGGTAGAGGTTCCCGACTTCACTCGCGGAGCATGGAAGAAGCAAAACGGCTATCACCACTTCATGAAGGGCGAATAAGACCATATAGAGGTTGTAGAGAACCTTTCTATGCTATACAATTTAAGACTGAGGCTGTGTCATGACAATTTGACGCAGCCTCAGTCTATTAAATATACCTTGCTTCTGCTGTTCAAGACAATTATTATATATGTGTCAATGGTGCATTTAATTAATTTTAACAATACAAAGCTTAAAGTTTAACACACTATAAGCAAATTGTGCCGTTTTATGTTATAATTTTGCACTGCGAAAAGGCCTTAATTTTATTATGACTATGGTTATATTATGTAGGCCAAAGAGAGTTTTACATAAATTCAGAACAGCTTTTTGTAAATTTAGATGAAAGCTGTAAAATTTCATCGCAAGAATGAATATGAAAATTTTAAAGATTCTGTTTGTTTCAGGTGTGGTTTCGGCTTGTTTCAGTCTGCAGGCAAAAACATTTCAGACCTTTGACAAATTTATCGGAGAGGGGCATGCCATAGAAGTATGTCAGGCCGACCTCAACAAACGAGCACTGCATGAGCACTGCTACGGCGTGAATCTGTCGAAAACCGGCACAACCACCGGTAAAATCGAGGGTTTCTACAACGGAAACTTCGATGTAACCTTCACTTACCTTCTGGGTAACGGAACTCTGCAGGAAGGTCCCTTTGAGGCCAGAGCTACCAAACCTGACGGCTCTGCAGGCGAATATCAGGGTAAATTCCTGACCATCAAGAGAGTGTTGGGTGTGAACACCAAGCTCGGTGCCTTCTACTTCAACATCCCGGACACGTTAGGTCTGAAAGAGAGTCTCAACGCGCTGCTGAATGTATCCACCGATTTCGACGCCAACAACGCCGGAGGTTACGACTACTCCATCCGCTCAACGATTCTGTCGGCAGAGTTGGCTGCAAAAGTCTACGAGATTATCAGCTCTCTTGTACAGGCTGACGGCAATGCCATCACTCGGGCTATTATAGAAGCAATAGCCAAAGATGCTGAATTTTCAATTGGTGCCGTTCAGCTGAACATTGCTGACGATGCTGCGGGCACGAATCTCCGCAAGCTGGCAACACTGGAGGAATACACTCTGTCAACGTATGTGTCGAATGCTATGGCTAACGATGTGTATGATGTGGCAAACACCTCCATGCAACGCAGTTATCCGGTGAATATGACCCTCGACGCTGCCAACAAGAGCTTCAAAATCATCAACTTTGCGAATGCCGGTTATGGCATTTCCAGCAGTATCAAGGAATTCACTGAAGAGACCACCGACACGGCCGGTAACGTTACTGTTAACACCTATAAGACTCCGGTAACCGAACTTTCGCCCCTGCGCGGCACATACAATCTGGAAGACGGCACTTTTGAGATTGAAAATTACCAGCAGATTGGCATTAACCTGTCGCTTTATAACAGTCTCACCGGCTTGTTGGGCGATCTCACCATTGTTCCTTACAACATCTGTGCGGCCAAAAAATACCCTCTCATAGGCTGGGGTGCAGTGGGAAGCAAGAGAGACCGAGTGGTGAAAGGCACCATAGAGGGTACTCCGGGACAGGCATATCACTCGGGCGCTAACAAATGGCATCCTTCTGTAACCGGCGGCGAGCTTCAGACAAAGCGTTCAGACAAGCTCACGTTCAACTTCAACCCCTTTACCACTGTGGCCAATAAAAAGGGCATCGGCGTTGTTCACACTCCCTTCATCGACGGCACCAAGATAACTATTGATGGCGAGGAAGAGGATGTAACTCACGATGTTACCATCATAGACCATTCAGATATTGCTGACCAGGAACATGCTCATAAGGGTATTGCGGCTGTAGATGATAATAATTTCTATGTATATGGCGCTATCCTTCCCAGCCAGCGCAGTCTGGAGAATGTGGACCATTACGAGGTTTATGTTCATCACACCAAAGTTGACAAAATCAGCAATCCGGTTTTGGGCTTAGGTGGCAACTACGATGCTGAAAACGGCGTTAAGAAAGCCAATAAGGTAGGCGAGTTAGCCGCTCCCGCTGCCGGTGAATCGACCAACTTCGTCATTCCGGTGAAAACCTCCGACATTACCAACAACAACACTAAACCGTTGTTCGGCAGCCAGAAGGCAATCAATCCTAAGCAGGATGCCTTTGCAGTGTATGTGAAGACTGTGTATAAGCCTGAGTCAGGACTTGAGCCTTCGTTCCACGCTCTCAACAACATGACCAACACAAACGTCTCTGTTGGCGTTGACGGCATTCTGACAGACAAGCAGGAGGTTGAGATTCAGGGTGGCAATGGCGTGATAACCGTAAGCACCGGTTTGGCTGTTGAGATTTTCAACATGAACGGACAGAAAGTATATGGCGGCAATGGCGGCGTCATTGCAATGCCTGCCGGTCTCTACATTGTGAAGAGCGGTAATAAGGTGGCCAAAATTATGGTTCGATAATTCACATCCCTCATAAAAAAGTCCGTCCCCGGAAACCCGGAGGCGGACTTTTTTAGTAAGAGGTATTGGGTTATTTGGTGATGATGTATGTGCGCTGAGCCGAGGCGATGCCTTTGAGTCGGCCGTTGCGAACTGTGAAAGGCTGATTGTAAACCTTGTCATGATAAGTGCCGGCGGGAAGTGCTGTGGGCAGGTCAACGAAATCGGCGAACTTGCCTATGTTGACAATGGCAGCACCTTTCTTGCCGCGGTTAACGAGGAGGATTGTGCCTTCTTCATTATGCTGAATATCTTCAGTCTGACCCTTCATCTGCTTGCGGAAGTTGTTGGCGGCCTTAATTTCGGGGTGGAAATAGGCATCGTTGCCCGAAGCGCCCATCTCATTGTTTCCCCAGACCTTCTCGGCAGAGCGTCCGGCGGGACGGCTGAAGAACAAAGGAACGCCGTTTTGACGGGCGGTGAGGAAGACGAAAGCAGCGCGAATGAGGTCATCGGAGATACCGGCGCTCTCGTGAGCGTTGGCATAAGTGTCGTGGCTCTCTACCCATGTGGTGAGATATTCAGGAGCCATTTCGCTGTCCCAGTTAATGAGGTCGATGCCCTTGGCACTGTGTTTTTCCAGAGCCTCGCGCAGTTTATGGCCATAGCCGCTGGCGGTCTGACCCATATAGGCGGCATATTCAGCCTCCGGCACATTGCGGTCCTGCAGAATCTCGCCATAGACGAACAGAGAATCGTAAGGCACGGCGAGTTTTACGCCCTTAACAGATTTGAGACCTGTGGCAACATCCCAGAAATCATTTACCTTGACACCTGACTCCGTATCGACAGGGTCAGAATGAACGCCGATATGCTTGGCGGTGTCATAGCGGAAACCGCGAACACCCATCTTCAGCAGTTCGTTGACGAACTGCATATAATATTTCTGGAAGTCGGGATTCTCGGTGTTGACGTCGGGGAGACCACCTGTGCCTTCCAGAGTGCATTGATAACGGTCGTTGTAATCGGTGATGGGAGTAAGACCCTTTGAATGGTACATTTTGTTGCGGCCGCCCACGGCTTTGAAGAAATCCTCCTCAACGGCATCAACATCGAAGGCTGTGTGGTTGGGCAGAACGTCGACAATGATGCGGACATTATATTTGTTGGCGCTGTCGATGAGAGCAGCCATATCAGCTTTTGAACCTATTGAGGCGTTGCCAACCTTCCAGGCTGTGGGCTGGTAATAGTAATACCAGTTGCCCTCTTGTTCGGTGGGATCGAAGAGCTTTTTGTTGACCCCTGTGGGATTGTAGTGCGGCTGTACCGGCGACGTCTGAATGATTGTGTAGCCTGCATCGGCAATTACTTTCAGATGCTTGGCTATTGTGTCGAGGTTCCATGACCAGGCATGAAGAATGACATCTTCATTGGTGGCTTTGGGGTTGTGATGCGTGCGGTCTTTGGCAGCCAACGGGAGGCCAAGCAACAGCACAGCAACAATTAATGCAATCTTTTTCATATCTGTGTTTTTAAGTATTGTGTGTCTTTATATTTGAGTATTGTGTGTCTTTGTATATGCGTGTCTTTATTTGAATTTGAGCAGGGTATCCGGCTTCTCAGTGGAGGAGGCGGGAACGGTGTGAAGCATCTTAGTCTTTCGGCGTTTGGGACGCAGGAAGGAGAACCAGCGGTCGAAATCATGTTTGTATATCACACCGAGGCCCTGAGTGGTAAGAGCAGATTTAAGGTAATAGTTCTGGTCGTTGAAATGGTTGTAGGCTTTCAGGCGCAGACTTCCGCTGCGGTTGAGCAGGTACTCAAGGTCGAAATCTCCTATAAATGTGGTGGATGAGGAAGTCTTGTCGCGATATCCGAAGTTTCCGTTCAACAAGAGCCTGTTGTTGAAAAGACGCGATGAGAGCGCCAAGTCCACGGCAAGGTCGGAGAAATCGCCCTGGTCAGTACGTACATTCGGCGCGAAGCTCCAGTTGGGAGTGAGCTGACCGAGAATGTTGGTAAGGTGGCTGCTCAGCGTGGAGAAACCTATTGACGCAAACTCATTGCCACTATTTTGAGCCCCCATATACTCCGGAGTGTAAAAGCGGTTCAGGGCCAGCAGATAGATAATCTGACGGCTCATCATGTCTTCGGTGCTGATAATAGATTTCACCTTACGCTCTACATCTTCATTTACACTTGGCAGCTCAATGTCGAAACTGATATCCGGCTGAGTCATCTCACCCTGTGCTTTTAAAACGGCATCAACGGGTATATTTGTTCGGTTCAGGTCGCGGTCGGTGGCAAACGACGGGTCAAGGTCCGTAAGGTTGGTGTTGACCCGATACAGCGCATCTATATTCAGCTGAGCCTGATAGGGGTCGCCGTTGAAGGATATGGAAGAGCCAGGCCGGATGGTGAAGGTCTTCAGTATGAGGTCTTGCAGACTGAAATTATATGTTCCGCGGTCGAGTGTATAGCGGCCATACATCGTCAGTTTGTCGTCGAGCGAGGAGTAACCCATCTGCAGATTGCCTGTGCCGTATGCTTTGATTTTGTCGCCTGCCACCGGGTCCATAACCAGAATCATCTCGGCCTGCGGTGTAACGCTTGCCCTCAGGTCGAGAATATAAGCAGACGGAGAGTCGGTGTTTGTGCCGTCCAATTTCATGTATTTGCGCCTGATGGCCGGTATGGTATCGGCTTCCGTTGCTGCTAAAGCCTCCTTGCGTTTGTCGGTGAACGTCAGGAAGTTATATTCACCGGCTTCCTGCGTGTCGCTCAGCACAAACGTAAACACCGAGCCGGGAGCAGTCTGCATATCAACCAGCATATTGACAATTCCCGGACGTCCGTTGATGCTTGCGCCGCCATTGCCGTAGATGCGGCCATACCAGATGGGATTCAGCTGCGAATTGGTGTCATAGCACAACAGCGAGCGGGCATTGGTGATGTTGAAGTTGAAACTCGGTTCGTGGAAATAACGGTGCTTTACCCAGCCTGTAACATTGGCAGAATGACCCTCCTTGTCGTAGAGCCGGAACGAAGGAATCTGAATATGGCCCGGATGGATAAACACAGAGTCAGAACCGTAGTAGGTGGTGTTGGTGAAATCGAGTCCGAGAGCTATGGTGTCGGCAAAGAGTTTGCCACGCAGGTCAATGTCGTGGAACGTGCCATAGAGCAACGCATAACCGCTTGCCCTGCCTTCCACCTTGTTGGCGAAAGCCATCATAAAGGGTTGCATGAACCGGATGTTGACCTTGTCGGCGTTTATGCCGAAGCTCAGCGAATCGCGCTTCACCCAGATGCCGCCCTCCACATCGGCCACGAATTTGTTGTTCTCCGTGATATTGGCACCAATGGAAACCATAGCGTTGGCAGCATCATATTTACTGCTGAGCAAAGCATCGCCCAACAGACCGCCGTTGTAGGTGAGACCCTTGACAAACAGCGAGTTAGTGTAGGCTATCGGTGAACTCGAGAAAAGTTGTTTGCCGGTGATTTTGCCCGATGCCAGACCTCCGAAAGTTACATAGTTTATTCCCAGGCTTGCAAAGACGTAATCGAGGTCAATGTCGCGCAGGGATATATTGAGCGAGTCGGTGGGCAATGCCGAAGCTCTGCCCTGAATGGTGGCATATTGGTCATCGCTGGAGACACGGACACCATTCACCGTGAGATAACGGTCTGAGTAATGGATGGATGCCGGAGAGATATGCCATGTAGTGTCGTTGATGTCGAAGGTTGACGGCAATACCCTTACGTCGATGTCGGGATTATTGTTGATGGGATTGCGCTTAAGCAGCGAAACAAGACGTATGTCGCCGCCGAAAGATTTGTCGCGATGCACTTTCCAGCCCAACTCCGAGGAGACAGAGTCATTGAAAGCATTTACACCTAACCGCAACGTCACCTCATTGCTCTTGGCCGGCATTGTGGTGGTTGCCGATAAATTATACTTGGCCGTTTCGCGGTCGGCGTTCAGCGACAGACGCGTGTCGCGTATCAGCTTATCGCGCCCCTGCAACAGATACGGCACATCAACCGTGGCTTTTAGAGAGCCTTTGCTCTCATTGTAATTACCCGTGATGCTTACATCCTCAAGTACTTTGACGGGGAGATTGAAATACTCCTGGAAGTCTTCCGTGTTAGATATGGAGAGTCGCAAATCAGCAAATTCATTATCAGGGGCTATCGGCTTCTGCGCTATGAACGAAGGACACGCAGGAGCCAAAATATTGGTAACCACGAAGGGCATTCGGGCAAAGGAGAAATGACCTTGGAGCGTGCCGTTGATGTAAGGTGAGCGGATAAGAGCAGTGCGTATTCCGTCAGCCTCAATGAAGCTTCTAAGCTCAAGGAAATCAAGGTCGAAAGCCTTCTTACCGGGGTATAGAATATGGAAATCAGTGAGCGATACTTCACCGTCAAGGTCGCGGATATTGTTACCCTTGACATCGACATCGAGATTGCCTCTCAGCTGCGAATTGCCTAACGGAGTGTGGAATGATATGGCTCCCAAGTTAAGATGCTCAACAGCAGCGGTAAGATTCAACGCTCCTATACCTGTGGCATAACTTCCCGTTCCGTCAATCTGCAGCCTTGCGTCAGCGTCATCTATCGTAACGGCCAAGTCCGTCAAAGCATGATTGCGGGTAACGTCAGCCACAATGTTCTGCCAACGCTTGCCTTTGTAGTCAATGAAAGGCACATCGGCGCTGAGCGTGCCACCGAGATAACCGTTGCTGAGGCTTATATCACATTCCGCGTCGATAGCCACCGAGCCCAAGTCTGCCTGAGCCAACAGCTGACCCACATTAAATCCCGGCGTATTGACTGTGGCTTGCAGGCTGAGATTCCTGGCATTCTTATAGTTGAGAGCCACATTGCCGTCGATATTCCCCAGTGCAGAAATCAGTTTGAAGTCGCTTTTCACCGACGTCAAAGAGCATTGCGCTTTAGCCGATAAGTCTATGCGGTCAAGCCTTTTCAGAATCTGAGCTACCTGAGGGGATGTTTTGGTCAGAGTCTCTACAAGATTAGCCGTTTCAGCACCATTGAGCAGGAGGCGCAATTTGCTCAAGTTGATTTTCAATTTGTCAGGGTTGCCCAGATTGCTCGCATCCCCTTTCAGATTCAGCGACAGACTGCGCGACGGATTGTTAAGAGTGAACTGTGCAATCTGCACGTCATTGAAATTACCCGCCACATCCAGATTTACGGCGTAAACGTGGTTGAATTTCTTTAACTCAGGCAGGAAAGCCGCCATATCCGCAGGACATATTTCGGCGTCTTCCAACGTGAAACGGTGATGCCCTGACTCAATGGATGACAGGAACTGCCACTTTCCGGCGGTGGATTCAACCGTTATATCGCCGGGCTGAATGGAAGTATGCGGCAAGTTCAACACCAACCCTTTGACCTCTAAGAGTGAGGGAGTGAGATGCACCTGACATTGCAGCTTATCGAGAGCGAAGCCGCTGCTTTCCTTGAAACGCAGACGGCGCAAGTCAATGGTGAAGTCATCGTTCTTCATTCTCGGCAACGATACATCGGCGGCTAAGTCGTGTATTGCCAAATGGTTGAAATCAATTTTGCCGGCCGGTCCGAGGGCTTTCCATAGCCTGTTGAACGTGGCAGCCGATTCGCGTATCACGACATGGCGAATGCGGAAATCGAACTTTGTGGGCGGCTTCCCCGGCTCCTTAGGCTTGAAAGCGTCAATGATAAACTGAATGTTCAGCGGCTCTCCGGCACGGTCCTGAATAATCTGTGCCCGAAGACCCACTATCTCAGCGTGGGTAAACACCAGGTCTTCGTTCCATAAAAGTCGCCAGAGAGCTATGCCGGCTCCCACGCGACTTACCTGAAGAGCTTTGCGCGATTGGCGGTCATATACCACCAAATCCTTTATCACAGCCTGATTGAACGGGATAACCTGTACTTCGCCAATCTCAACCTTGGAGCCGAGAAACTGGCTTAGCTCCTTTTCAGTGCGCAAGCGAATGACATTTTGCACCGATGGCAGCGACAAGCCTATGTATAACAAGATTATAAGCCCGACGACCGTGATGACCGCCGTCATGATAATGCTGCGAAATACTCGGTAAAGATTCCTCATTCTAACCGACAAAATTACTAAATTTATTTGAAGCATAAAAATGGAGCGCGAAATGGTGCGTGAATCAGAATCAGAAATTGTGTTAAAATCATCCGGGCGGTCAACCAAGCCAAAAGTATTTGTGTTATGTAAGCTGTAAGTGAGATGAAGCCTTGTCTTAGACCCCATTCAACAAAAAATGTTAATGCCGGGGAAATAAAAATTAATATG
>ERZ772818.177-NODE-177-length-69979-cov-5.813183_pt1 | contig 69979 bp, 58 predicted proteins | sample MGYA00580837_ERZ772818 | MGnify/ENA primary metagenome ERZ772818 (study PRJEB29015, sample SAMEA2737671) | human gut metagenome | biome: human gut; feature: human-associated habitat; material: faeces | place: China | collected 2012 ...
ATGAATGCGGCAATTCTTGCAGCAAAGATGCTTGCAATGTCAGATCCGGAACTTCTTGAGAAATTAAAAGCGTACTCTGCTGAGATGAAAGAGACGGTTCAGGCGAAGGCAGACCGGCTTGCAAAAGTAGGTTATGAAGAATATCTGAAAGAGAAATAAGGAGATAAAATTATGGCAAATTATCCAACACCACATATAAATGCGAAACCGGGAGATTTCGGCAGGACGGTTCTCATGCCGGGAGACCCGCTTCGCGCTAAATTCATCGCCGAGAATTTTCTTACCAATCCTGTATTGGTTAACAATGTAAGAGGCATTCAGGGCTACACGGGTGAATACAAGGGTGTTAAGGTATCCGTTATGGCGAGCGGTATGGGAATGCCTTCAATAGGAATATACAGCTATGAGCTGTATAACTTCCTCGAGGTTGACAATATAATTCGTGTCGGTTCTGCCGGCGGAATGCAGGAGAATGTACATGTAAGAGACCTTGTAATCGGAATGGGAGCTTCAACCAACTCCAATTATGGTTCACAGTTCGGTCTGCCTGGCAGCTACTCTGCAATAGCAAGCTACCCTCTTATGGAAGCTGCAATCGAGTCGGCAAAGGAGAACGGTGCAAATTATCATGTGGGAAATATTCTCTCATCAGACACATTCTACAGCGATGATACGGAAGGTTCGGCAAAGTGGCGCAAGCTTGGTATCATGGCAGTCGAGATGGAAGCGGCAGCTCTCTATATGAATGCTGCAAGAGCAGGCAAGAATGCACTCGCAATTCTTACAATCTCAGACCATCTCCTCACAGGAGAGGCTACAACCGCTGAGGAGAGACAGAATTCTTTCACACAGATGATGGAAGTTGCACTTGAGACGGCAGTAAAGATGAGCAGATAATATGGTCTTATAGGCAGTTGCGAAACGCTATTTTAAGATAAACAGTTGTGCAAATTTAACAAATTCGCAGGCAGGTACTTTATATCCGTCGGTGTTTATCGGCTGTACTTTAGCCGATTATGCACCGTTATGTGATGTAATGTAGCGAAAGCGTGCCTGCGGTGAATTGTTAAATTTATACAACGGGCGCTTTCAAATATATAGTTTCGCAATTGCCTAAATATGTCTTAAATAGGGAGGTGTTTTTTTGTGGCTGATGCAGTAACGGATGTATTCGCAGCTGACGAACAGCAGCTTGCCGGCATGAAGGCATGGTTTTTTAAGGAAAACATAAGAATTAACGAGGAAAAGGCAGCCATTGAGCGTGAACGTGCGCGGATGGACAAGGAGAATGAGCTTTTTGAGAAGAAGCTTGAAATCCTGAAAAAGGAACTGTATAAGCTTGCCATTGAGAAAAAAGCGGTGGAGCAGGAGCGCATTCGTGTGGAACACATGAAAAAGCAGATTAACTCCGAGCGTTCGGGAGCGGCTTACAGCATGAAGGGACAGGCTACCACGTTCTTTCGCGGTGTCGGAAGTGAACTTGCCTTAAAGAAGCGTTACAAGGATTTGCTTAAAATATACCATCCTGATAATATGTGTGGTGATACCGATACGGTGCAGCGCATCAACCAGGAATTTGCATCTCTCAAAAGAAGATATGATAATTAAAATGGCAGAGCCTCGCGGTGCGGGGCTCTGTTTTTGCATATGTTAATTCAGGTGTCAAAACATGATGATTTACTTTATTGATGTATGACGTGTTATATTCATACATATCAGCTCCGTTGTACTAAGCTGATATGCATGAATATAACACGCTATACGCGATTAAGTTCGTAGAGCATGTTTTGATGCCTGAATCCATATAAGCAAATAATTATAAAATAGGGTGGGTTAATGCTTGATGTATAATCTTTTATATGATAGCCTATAAACATAGGTTAATACCTTGGGGGGTACCTTTTCTTGCTTGTAATTCCTGCAAGAGGGGGAAAATTTGAAAAACGAACTAAGAAAAGCTGTCAATGCAGCAGGGGTTAAGGCGCAGTATGATGCCTGCGTCAAGCGACTTTTAGGACAGAAGGAGATACTTGCACACATACTTGTGCGCTGTGTCGATGAATTTAAGGGTATGAGCCCGAAGGAAGCGGTGGCTTATATAGAGGGTGAGCCATATATAGGAAATGTGCCGTCTGAACCGGGACTTACCAACGCTGTGGTTTGCCATGGAGGAAGCCGCATTGTCGGTATCAATACCGAGAGCACGGAGGTTAATGAAGGGCTGGCGAGATTCGATATAATCTTTTATGTTCATGCGCCTGCCAACCGTGCGGAGCTTGCAAAGATTATTGTGAACATTGAGGCGCAGAAGGATGAGCCGACAAGGTATGACATTCCGATTGATGATGATATGAGAAGGGAAGTGGGAGAGATGTGTAATCTCAGTGAAGGAATAGAGGAGAGAGCGATTGAAAAGGGAATTGCAAAAGGTATTGCAGAAGGAGAGGCTTCAATCATTATCAATATGCACAACAATGGACTCTCTGCGGAGCAGATAGCTTCACTCACCGATAAGAATATTGAAGAGGTGAGGAAGATTATTGAAAAGCCAAGAGGCTGATTGGCAAATATGTATATTTATGAAGAAAATCGTTCATATCAGGGTACAAGATATGAACGATTTTTTTGCTTTTTGTTGTTTTATGAACTTTTCGCATGACTTCTTAACGGATTAGTAAGTGTTTACATAAAAAACACAGATTTGACACCGCTATTTGTGCAAAAAAGTCTTGTGGCTACAGTGTAAGCATTTTCAATTTGTTAAAAGTGCATAAAAAATATTGCGATTGAGGTTGAAATATATAGAAAAAGATGATATTATGTTTACAGTATGGTGCTGATACCATGAATATATGGGTGGCTGATGGGCACAGGCACTAATAAATATCTAGGAGGACATTATGAAACACAAGTTAGTACGACGTGTTATCGCATCGGTTATGACGGCACTCCTTGTTGTTGGTCTTATTCCGATGACTTTTACGGGAGGAGGAGTTAAGGTAAGTGCGGCTGACGGCAAGTATGTGTTTGATGCTACAACACTTACAGCGTCAGCAGATAAAGAGGAAATTGGAGATGGCACTACAGCTGGAGATGATAATTATTTCAAGATTGTAGGAAAAGTTATAAAGAGAACTAATTCTGATGGAAGTGTAAAGGCAGCTGAGATTGAGAAGTTTTCAAAGAGTGCAGTTGAGTTTACCGTAACAGGTACAGCGACAGCTGTTGTCAAGATGAGCAGTACAGGTGGAAGCAATACGTCATGGGTTGCACTTGTCAATACAGCAGACGGTTCGGTTGTAGCTAATAAGGAGGCTGTAAGTAAGGTAACAGGAACATCTGCTACAACGCTTACTTATGAAGGACTTAAGGCAGGAACATACAGAGTCGTTTCTAACGGAACAGATGAAAATGATGAGGAACAGAAACGAGGTGCTAGATTATTCAGCATTTTCGTAACAGAGACAACCGGTGGTGCGCGTCCTGCAAGAGCTGATTGGGCGGGAGTTACAGCGCCTTCTATTATAGGCTTTAAGCAGAACGGTGGAAGCATTGATGTTTCCTATACAATGAAAATAGGATATGACGGAGCTGATTCGGTATCTGTTGACATGCTTGGAGCAGACGGAACAGTTATTGACACAAAGACAGGCTCAGATTCATCTAAGCCGATTACATTCACCCCTTCAGCATCAGGAAACTACAGCTTCAAGATTGTGGCTAAGAGAGCAGACTGTGAAGATAAGGCAGGCAATACAACAGATGCGTTATCATTTGTTCTTCCTCTTGCAGCACCTTCAATCGAAAGTGCTACAAGTGTAGGAAACGGAAGCATCAATGTTGTATGGGGAGCTGTTGCGGAGGCAACAGGCTACGAGGTATATGCAGGAGAGAAGCTTGCAGGTATTACGGAGGCAACAGAGTACACAGTCACAGGTCTTACTGTAGGTGAGAAGTATTCATTCACTGTAAAAGCAGTAAGAGGTGAGGACAGGAGTGAGGCTTCACAGGCTGTTGAGGCTACGGCTACAGCAGACAAGCAGCAGGTATGGGGCATCACGGTATATGGTTCATCAACAAACAGCGGTAACAATGGTTATGAGGGAAGTGCCAATGATGGCAAGGTGACAGTATACAGTGAGAACGGAAAGGGTAAGATTGTTCCTAACTCAACAGATGGTGTTGCTTTCTACTACACAGCAGTTCCAACTGACATGAATTTTACATTGAGAGCCAATGTGCATGTTGATAAGTGGAAGCTTTCAAACGGTCAGGAAGGCTTTGGTCTTATGGCTGCAGACCGTCTTGGCACGAACGGTGATTCCAACCCGGTATGGAACAACCAGTACATGGCTATTGCATCAAAGATTGAGTATTTATGGAATGTGGAGAAGAATGCCGTTGACACAACAGGTAATAAGTATTCAATGAAGTTAGGTCTTGGCGTTATCGCAAAGACAGGCGTTACAAAGGAAAATTTATCTAAGCTTGAGAATAATGATACAGCAACGGTTCAGAATGACTTCAAGAGTGTCACAACAACACTCGATACAACAGCAGTGAAGAATGGTCTTGGTGCCGGTACCTATAATATAGTAGGTAATGCAGAGTCGGCAGTTGCCGGAACAATAGCTGAGCTTACAGATTTCATCCTTGAAATCCAGAAGAATAACACAGGTTACTTTATTACATATTATGATGCAGACGGAAATGTTCTTGCACAGCAGAAGAACTATGATCCTGATGCATTAAGCAAGCTTGATTCAGATAATGTATATGTAGGTTTCTTCGCTTCAAGAAATGCAAGAGCCACATTTACGGATATTAAGTTTACAACAATTTCATCCGCTGATGATTCATCAGCAGAGGAGAAGCCGATTACTTATGTGACAGCTATTGTCAATGTAACATCCGCTAATGTTGCCAATACAGAGAACTACACATTCAGTCTGAATGCCAATGTTGACGGTACGGTTGACATCACATTGAATGGTGCAGCTGTTTCAACAGGTCTTGCAGTTAAGGCAGGTAAGGCTCTTGATGTACCTATGGTACTTACATCAGAGTCAAACAATAATATTGAGGCAGTATTCACACCGGATCCTAACTATGTTCCGGGTGAGGATATGAAGCTTGCCAATACGGATGTTATCAATATTAAGCATACGGTAGTCAGAAATAATGCATATTCTTCACTTAAGAATATTTATGTTGCGCCTAACGGCAGTTCATCCGGAAACGGTACAAAGAGCAGCCCTGTTGACATTTATACGGCAGTTAAGTATGTTAAGCCGGGTCAGACAATCGTTATAACAGAGGGTACATACCTTCTTGACAGTACCATAAGAGTTGAGAGAGGCGTTAACGGTACAGCGGAAGCTAACATCAGAATGATAGCTGACCCAGCAGCCTCCACCAGACCTGTATTTGATTTCCAGGGTAAGTGTGCCGGCATGGTATTAGGCGGTGACTACTGGTACTTTAACGGATTTGATTGTACACATTCACAGAATGCACAGAAGGGTATTCAGGTATCCGGAAATCATAACGTACTTGACAACATTAATACATATCACAACGGAAACACAGGACTTCAGATAAGCCGTCTCTATTCTACGGATTCAAGAGAGATGTGGCCTTCATACAACCTCATCCTCAACTGTACATCTTACGGCAATGCAGATGCAGGTTATGAAGATGCAGATGGATTTGCAGCTAAGCTTACCGTTGGTGACGGAAATGTATTCGATGGCTGTTTAGCTTACAATAATGCAGATGACGGATGGGATTTGTTTGCAAAGGTTGAGACAGGTTCAATCGGTTCTGTTACAATTCAGAACTGTGTAGCTTACGGCAACGGTTATCTTGAGGACGGAACAGACGCAGGAAACGGTAACGGCTTTAAGATGGGTGGAGATAATATGTCAGGTTATCACAAGCTCATCAACTCCTATGCATTCAACAACAAGGCAAAGGGTATTGATTCTAACAGTTGTCCTGATATTCAGGTATCAACAAGCATCTCATACAACAATGAGAGCTACAATGTGGCATTATACACCAACAATGCTGCTAACACAGACTACTCAGCAACAGGCATTATCTCCTTCAAGGATTCAAATGTAAAGAACGGACTTGCAACGGGTGAGCAGTTTAAGCCTAAGGGAACACAGGATACGACAAAGTATTTGACAGACACTAACTATTACTGGGATGGTTCTAAATCAGCTAATAATTCAGGTGCCGCAGTTGATACGGCTTTATGGTTCAAGACACTTGAATTTACGGGTATTACAAGAAATGCAGATGGAACACTTAATCTCAACGGTTTCCTTGAGACCACGGATGTAGTGCCTGAGGGAATCGGTGCGCGTCCTACAGGAACGCCTTCATTTAAGGTTGCGATTGAAGAGGAGACACAGGGTTCAACAACAGAAAGTGAGCTGTCAAAGCCAAGCGGTACATCGGTTGGTGATTCAGTAGTATCGTCAGAGGCAGACAGCTCTGTAACCGAGACAGTCGGCAAGGACGGATATATTTCAAACAATGTATTTGAGAACATTATCAAGGATGAGAAGACGCTTATTGTTAATGTAACGGATGAGAATGGAAATATTGCTGCAACATTTACCATTGATGGTTCAACATTCAACTCTGTTCCGGATACATTGTTCAGACTTAATGTAAAGTTCAATGATTATGCTCCGGCATCTGACAAGGCAAAGGAGATACTTTCTGTTGAGGACAAGGATATACTTGTATGCACATTCGACTCAGTCGGTTACCTCAACGGTAAGGTAAGCATCACGGTTAAGGCTGACGGCTTTGAGGCAGGTACACAGCTTAAGCTCTACTATTACAATGAGGAACTTAACACTGTGATGGATAAGAACCAGACTGTAACTGTAGGCGAAGATGGCAAGGTTACATTTACTGTTGACCACTTCTCCTCATATGTGCTTGTCAATGCAGGCAAGGCACTTATCACAGCACCTTCAACCGGCTTCGGTTCCTCCGCTGCGGCACTTATGGGCATTATGCTCTTAGCAGGCGGTACAGCAGGAGCATGCTTATTCAAGAAGAGAAAGTAATATAGCGTTCACAATTATGTATTGAATTCGTGACTTAAAAATGTCCCGTCAGGTTACACGGGTGCTCATAAGAAAGTAATTCCAGAAATTACGATTATGGCATCTGTAAGACGGGGTTGGTAAACGAAATAGCGGGTATTCGGTGTAAAAGCCGTGTGCCCGTTATTTTTTTGCCTGTGCGTGGAAGCAATATATTTATTCACACTTTTCGAGTATAATTAACTCATATCATTCCAATCCTTTCCATTCCGAGATTTTTTCAATTAATCTCAAAAAATTAAGGATACATTGGAACAATTCAGCCTTTCTCATGCCATATATAGTAGAGGGTTATTTCAAAACGATTGGAGGTGACGCTTATGGAGAAGCGGAAAAGCCCGAAAGGTTTCATTGTAGTGTTGCCGCCAGATCGACGATGACGAGCAAGGTGGACTGACCTTTGAGATTGAAAAAGGCAGATTGAGCTTCCGTCTGACTGCACCGTACAGCGAGGAACGGAAACAGGCAGCGAGTGAATGGGCGAAGAAGAATGGAATCAAAGGCTGATGTCGAAATGTTCAAAAATCTTTGTTATAATTTTTTGAAAAGTGTAACCTCGCAATCCTAAACGGTGCTTATTAGGGTGAAGGCCTTTCAATACGGTAAGAAAGGAGATGAAAGCCTTGGACGATAACAGAATCGTTGAATTATATTTGCTGCGTGATGAAACAGCAATCAAACAGACCACAGAAAAATATGGTAGCCGCTTGCGCTCTCTGGCTTGTGGAATAGTCAATGACCAGCAGACAGCCGAAGAATGTGAAAATGATACTTACATGGAAGCGTGGAACACCATTCCACCTCATGAGCCAAGAAGCTATTTGTATGCGTTCCTTGCTCGGATCACTCGTCACATTTCTTTGAACTACTGCCGTGATCGCAGCCGACTGAAACGTAGCGCATTTATATGCGAACTCAGCGTAGAGATAGAGCAGTGCATTCCTGCTCCTGATGATGTTGAGTGTCGTATTGATGACATGGCATTGAGCGAAACACTCAATAAGTTCCTGGGTACACTCGACGATGAAAAGCGAAATATTTTTGTTCGCCGGTATTGGTATCTGGATTCTATAGCTGCCATCTCCGAACGCTTCGCTTTGTCACAAAGCAAGATTAAAACTACGCTCTTTCGCTGCCGCAATCAGCTTCGGGAGCATCTTGAAAAGGAGGGTTATACCATATGAGAGGAAATGAATTTTTAGATAAGATGGGGCTTATCGCTCCTGCCTATGTTGAAGCGGCGGATGCCAAGATGAACAAAAAGAAATCTTCTTGGATTAAGTGGGGGACCATTGCTGCCTGTTTTGCAGTAATGATTCTTGCGGGAACAATGCTTTTGACGCAAGATGAATCAGGATTAAATACTGATCTGCCTATGCTGTCGATCTCTGAAAACACATCAGCAGCAATGGGATACGAGGGATATATGGCTTATGACATTTCAGAACTTGTAAATGCAAATCCTTGGAATGAAGATTCTGAGATATCCACACTGCCCGTTTATCAAAATTCTTTGACCTATGACGCAAACTTTATTGCATCGGGGGCTGATTTTGATAAGATGCAGGAGTTTATATTGGATGTTGCCGGTAGATTGGGACTTGATACAAATAACTTGACTATCACTAACGATGCACTGGACAAAGAATCAAAGCAGAAAATGATTGAGAAGTTTCAAAAGGTGGGAGATACTGTTCCTGAGGGATACTTTGACCCGACAAAATTAGTAATAAAAGCTGAGGGAATAAAAATTGAAGTAGACCAATCTATGACAGCAAAAGTATCTTTCGATCCCGCAGTATCTCTTCCCGAAGAATATAATTTTACGCACTTTGCATCCTATGATGATAAGGCTGCTGTGGCTGATTATTTGAAAAGCGAATATTGCAAATTTATTGGCATTGACGATCCGCAAGTGAACATTTATGGTGGAGATTACAATATCTATAACCAACAGAGCTATTACATTGAGTTTTTTGATGCCGGTGTTAGTGATGTCGAGCAAATCATAAACTACAATTTTAATCGGGTAGCATTTTACTGCGATGACAACGGTGAACTGTTCATTGCAAGGATATATCAGCCCAATTTATCGAAGAAACTCGGAGATTATCCAATTATCAGTTCGGAGCAGGCAAAAGAGTTGCTGTTAAACGGCAATTATATTTCGACTGTCCCTTATAGACTTTCTGGTGCAGAGTTTATCAAAAAGGTGGAACTCATCTACCGGACAGGCGAACACGAAGAATACTATATGCCATACTATCGTTTCTATGTTGAGTTACCTGAAGAAGAACGAGAGAACGGATTAAAAACCTACGGAGCATATTATGTTCCTGCGGTGGAAAGCTCCTATATTTCCAATATGCCAACATGGGACGGAAGTTTCAACTACTAAAGAAAAACCGAGGAATCCCTTTTGAACGAGGGGCTGCACCCCCAGCCAGACCGTCTACTGAAAGTGTAGGCGGTCTTTTTCGTCCCATCCACCAGCCGCAAAATCCGGGCTGTGCAGAAAGCAAAGGGCGAGCGTGGTGTATCCCTGACAACCAATGTTCCGTTCGGTTATCGTAAAGACCCGGAGGACAAAACGAAATGGATCGTGGACGAAGTGGCGGCAATGGTAGTGAGGCGTATCTTCAAGCTGTGCATGGAGGGCCGGGGCCGATGCGGATCGCCAAGCTCTTGCAGGAGGAAAAGGTTCTGAATCCCACCGCATATAAGCGGCAGATCGACATCAAGACTCCAATCCCGGAAACCGCTGATCCCTACCATTGGAATACCAACATGGTGGTTAACATTCTGGAACGGCGGGAATACACAGGCTGTACGGTCAATTTCAAGACCTGCACCAATTCAATCCGGGACAAGAAGCAGCGGGAAACGGCGGCAGAACATCCGCATTTCCTATGACCTTGTGGGTTTTATCCCGCTGAATGAACTTGTGAAGGAGGAAACGGCATGACCGAAGCCATGCCGTTCCTGTGAAAACACGATATTACTTTCTTACGACCTCCGGCCATTATTGCCGGGGCATTTTTTTAATTAATAAAAGTGTAACGTATAACATAAACTCGATGTAAAAAATGTTATTAAGCCCAATTATTAATTGTAATTTTTGCATGTAAGAGATATAATATATGTGAAAAAATAAATGATAAGGAGGAACAGGGGTGTACAGGACAGCGTTTGAACAGCTATATAAGTGGAAAGAGAATAAAAACAGAAAGCCATTGATTATTGAGGGGGCAAGGCAGGTTGGAAAGACCTGGCTTACGAAAGAGTTCGGAAAAATTGCATATAAAGATACAGTTTATATAAATTTTGATTCCAATTCGAAAATGGCAGACCTTTTCAGTTCGGATTTAAATATAGAACGTCTGATTATGGGACTTGAAATTTATATAGGCAGAAAGATAAATCCGGATAATTCGCTACTGATTTTTGATGAGATTCAGGAGGTGCCGAGAGCACTTTCTTCACTCAAATATTTTTATGAGGATGCACCGCAGTACAATATTGTATGTGCAGGTTCTCTGCTTGGTATTGCCCTGCATGGCGGAACGTCATTTCCGGTGGGAAAGGTTGACTTTCTGAATTTATATCCGTTATCCTATCGTGAATTTTTGATGGCTTTGGTTGGAAAAAGCTATGTCGAGCTTCTTGACAATGGTGATTATGATATGATAAAGGCTTTTAAGCAGACATATATTGATGCATTGAAGCAGTATTGCTTTGTCGGTGGTATGCCGGAGGCGGTTCAGAGCTTTGTGTTGAATAAGGATTTTAAGGAAGTGCGAGATATTCAGAAGAGGATCCTTTTAGCATATGAACAGGACTTTTCAAAGCACGCACCAATAGAAATAGTGCCTAAAATCCGTATGTTGTGGAACAGTATTCCGTCTCAGCTTGCAAAAGAAAATAAAAAGTTTATATACGGTCTTGTCCGTGAAGGAGGACGAGCTAAGGAATATGAAGCTGCCATAATGTGGCTTTGCGACTGCGGACTTGTATATAAGGTCAGCCGTATCAATACTGCCGGGATTCCGTTGAAGGCGTATGAGGATTTGAAAGCATTCAAGTTGTTTGTCGTAGATGTGGGGCTTTTGGGGTGCATGACAGGTCTGCATCAGAGTGTACTTCTGGATGAGAATACGTTGTTTGTTGAATTTAAGGGAGCATTGACGGAACAGTATGTATGTCAGCAGCTGTCTGCACTCGATGAATTGGATATTTATTATTACACGAACGATAGAGGCTCATGTGAGGTGGATTTTGTAATTGACACAGGTGAAAAGATTATACCTGTAGAAGTTAAGGCACAGACTAATTTAAAGGCAAAAAGCCTGAAAACATACTGTGAAAGATTCTCACCTGATTTGGCGGTAAGAACTTCCATGTCGGATTATAAAGCAGAAGAATGGCTGGTGAATCTTCCGCTATATGCCATAGAGGAAATAGTGCATTGCAAATAGCATATTGATAATGCAATATCCTGGTGCTATTATTAAGAAAAGCTCAAAAAGGAGAGACAGCGTGAAAAATTATAGTGTTAAAAAGAGCTGCGTTATAATCGCATTTGCAGGGCTTGTTCTGTTTGCGGTTCTGAATGCGGGCGGTATTTCAAAGGAGATTTCACTTATAGGCAGGATTCTCATGCCGTTCTGGATTGGTATATTCATGGCATTTATACTCAATATGCTCATGGTTCCGATACAGCGTTTTCTGGCTAAGAGAATTTTTAAGAAGAACAGTAAGCCTGCCAAGCCGATATCAATAGTGCTTTCATATCTCATTTTTATACTGGTTATTGTGGCACTGCTGGCATTTGTCATACCGGAACTTACCAAGAGCATAGCAGCTTTTATCAATAACTGGGGGACATATATTTCGCAGTTCCAGAAGATGATTAATGAACTCACGGTTAAGTATAATATAGATGCGATTGACCTTAACAGTATTGTGGAGAGTCTTTCGGACAATATTGAGGCATTCGCCAACAAGGCACTCACATATATAGGAAATATGGTGCCGCAGGTGGTGGCATTTATGAGCAATATAGTGGGCTTTCTGTTCAATATAATTATGGCGGTTGTCATATCGGCGAACATTCTTGTGTACAAGGAGAAGCTTATAAGCCAGATTTCGAGAACGGTCAATGTGACACTGCCAAAGTATTACGGCAGGCTTGACAAGCTTGCGGTTGTAACGGCCGACACGTTCCGCAGATATATATCTGGACAGTGCATCGAGGCACTTATTCTTGGAGGACTTTGTTATATAGGAATGCTGATATTCAGATTTGACTATGCGCTTCTTATAAGCACGGTTATAGCCGTCACGGCACTTATTCCGGTTGCGGGTGCATATATCGGAGGTGCGGTTGCGTTCATTCTTCTTGCAATTATTTCTCCGATTAAGGCAATTATGTTCTTAATCTATCTTGTGGTGCTGCAGCAGATAGAGACGAATCTCATATATCCGAGAGTGGTCGGCTCATCGCTTGAGCTTCCGGGAATATGGGTTATTTTTGCAGTAACCGTAGGCGGAGGTGCATTCGGAATTCTTGGTATCATGTTCGCCGTGCCGGTCATGTCGGTTGTGTATAAGTTCGTGAGGGAAGCGGTTGTAAAAAAGGAAGAGAAACATGAGAACAGCGAAGAGAAGCACGGAAATGTTGAACAGGAAAACGAAGTGAAAAACGAGGATAAAAGATAAAATACATCAAGAATTGACATTAAAAACGTACAGTTTAATTATGTAAATTTTTTCTGTTTTAGTGTTTTAAAGTATTGTAGTGATTTCTGTTGACAAATCAACATACAGTTGTTAAAATGTTAGATAACGTCCGATATATTTATCGGATTATCTATTACGGAGGTGCTTATGAAACAAAGAGTATTTTCGCTGTTGGTTGAGAATGAAGCCGGTGTGTTAAGCAGAATTGCCGGATTGTTCAGCCGCAGAGGTTACAATATCGACAGCCTTACCGTTGGAGTCACCGAGAATCCGTCGCTGTCAAGAATGACGGTTGCAGCTTCGGGTGAGGAAGATGTTCTCGATCAGATTGAGAAACAGCTTTCCAAGCTTATTGACGTGAAGAGCATAGAGGTTCTTCCGGATGGCGTGTCGGTGTGCAGAGAGCTTATCTTATGCAGAGTGAAGTGCAATGCACAGGAGCGCTCACAGGTTATTACGGTAGCAGAGGTCTTTCGTGCGAAGATTGTTGATGTGGCACCGGAGAGTGTCATGATTGAGCTTACGGGAAATGAAGCTAAGCTCACGGCGTTCCTTGGACTTTTAGACGGATATGAGATTCTCGACCTTGCGAGAACGGGTCTTACGGGACTTAAGAGAGGTGTCATTGCGTAGGCATATCTACCGCGCAACTACATAGAATTACTTTTTTTTCAGGAGGATATTAATATGGCAAAGATTTATTACCAGGAAGACTGTAACCTTTCCTTACTTGATGGTAAGACAATTGCAGTTATCGGCTATGGCTCACAGGGTCATGCACATGCACTTAATGCTAAGGACTCAGGTTGTAAAGTAATTATCGGTCTCTACGAGGGAAGTAAGTCATGGGCTAAGGCAGAAGCTCAGGGCTTTGAAGTATATACAGCAGCAGAGGCAGCTAAGAGAGCGGACATCATCATGATTCTTATCAATGATGAGCTTCAGGCTAAGCTTTACAAGGAGTCAATCGAGCCTAATCTTGAGCCGGGCAACATGCTTATGTTCGCACATGGTTTCAACATTCATTTTGGACAGATTGTTCCACCTAAGGGTGTTGATGTAACAATGATAGCTCCTAAGGGACCTGGTCATACTGTAAGAAGTGAGTACCAGGCAGGTAAGGGTGTTCCTTGTCTCGTTGCCGTTCATCAGGATGCTACAGGTAAGGCTCTTGACCTTGCACTCGCTTATGCACTTGCAATCGGCGGAGCAAGAGCCGGGGTTCTTGAGACAACCTTCAGAACAGAGACAGAGACAGACCTCTTCGGAGAGCAGGCAGTTCTTTGCGGCGGTGTATGTGCACTCATGCAGGCAGGCTTTGAGACACTTGTTGAGGCAGGATATGACGAGAGAAATGCTTACTTTGAGTGTATCCATGAGATGAAGCTCATCGTAGATCTTATCTATCAGTCAGGCTTCTCAGGAATGAGATATTCAATCTCCAACACAGCAGAGTACGGTGATTACATCACAGGGCCTAAGCTTATCACAGAGGAGACTAAGAAGACCATGAAGAAGATCCTTAAGGATATTCAGGATGGTACATTTGCTAAGGACTTCTTACTTGATATGTCAAGCGCTGGCGGTCAGGCACATTTCCGTGCTATGAGAAACTTAGCGGCAGAGCATCCTTCAGAGAAGGTTGGTGCCGAGATTCGTAAGCTCTATAGCTGGAACAACGAAGACGACAAGCTTATCAACAACTAAGCTTTGTCTGAGCGGTACATAATCCGATTGAATAAAATAAAGCTCCGCGGGAGAATGGAGAATACCTCCGATTTCCTGCGGAGCTTTTTACTTTGCGATGAGGTTTTGCCGAATGATAGTCCCGACGGTTAATCTATTTCAAGCAGCTTGTTCACGGCTGATGCCATTTCAGGGTGTTCCCTCAGGGCAAGGATGACCTTCTGCTCGTATTCGGTGGCATTTATCGGAGTATTTGCCTTATATCCGAAGGTACTTAAAATATCATCGACGTGATAGATTTCGCACAGAACCAGCAGCGTGTCGGCATCAGGCTGTGCCTGACCGCTTTCCCACCCGTAGAGAGTCTTGTCGGCGACGTTTATTGATTTATCGGACAGCTTTACCACCACATCATGTACAGTCAAAGAATTCTTTTTTCTGAGCTCTTTTAAAACTTTGGCTATCATCTCATTTTTCATAATTTCCTCCACAAAACGGTATTATTCGTTTGAACAAATTTTTATAAATTTGGGTTAAAATTCTGTATTTATCATAATATGAATGTTTTCCGTAAAAGCGCGTATTTAAGCGGAAATGCAGGAAAAACATTACATTCTTATAATATCCCAGTGCATAATCAAGGTCAAACTATTCTTAGTATCTCAGAATTATACTGTTGAAATTCTTATTAACAAAGACTATAATATAAGAAAATTCTGTGAATTACAGAATACATAATACTATAAGCAGAGAAATGGAGCTTTGCAGGGTGGACAGACATAATGTGACACAGCGGATATCACAGTATTTACAGGAGAATCATATATCGGTTGAACAGGTTGAACGTGACCTTGGAATGGAGCGTGGCAGGCTGTCTTGTGCAAGCGGCATGGAGCTTGGGGCGGCGGAATTTCTTGAACTGTGCCATTATCTTAATGTCCCGCCTGAGAGCTTCAGAGGTTAATACGGAGGAATGAATGCGGCATTACAGATGCACATTGCACAACATAGAACTTAATAAAAATTACTGTGATGAATGTGAAAGCAGGGAGCATGTGGAGGTCACATCGGATATCTACTATTGTACGCATTGCAATGTACCGATTTACGAGGAAAAATGTCCGGTATGTCATGGGCAGTGCAGCAGAATTGCGGCTGATGTCAGACCTGTATTTCCAAGGGAAAGGCTTTTGTATGAGATACTTGAGGGTGAACCGCTTAAATATCTTCACTCATCCGTGTGGAATGCAAGCGGCAATTATTACATGACAGATGGCGTGTTAAAGCGCTTTAATGTTGGAAGGCTCAGTAAGCTTTCACAGGAAGATATAGATAATATAAGAGAGCAGCTGGAGAAATATGAGAAGGCTAATGAGGATAATTCGTTTTCGGAGTACATTGAGCGTTTTATAAGCTGTAACAGTGCAAGATATGATGAGATAACACAGGAGGCTGTGAGCTATATTCAGGATATAGCGGCAGCCTATGATGTGAGGGACATGTTTGTGTCATTTTCAGGCGGAAAGGATTCGACCGTCACATCAGACCTTGTTATGAGAGCGTTAAGTAATCCAAGAATACTTCATATATTCGGGGACACAACGTTAGAGTTTCCTAAGACGGAGGAATATGTAGCGCGGTTTAAGAAGGCGCATCCTATGACGCCTGTTCTCTCATCAAGGAATAAGGAGAAGAATTTTTCGGAGCTGTGTGAGCTTATCGGACCGCCGAGCCGAGTGATGCGCTGGTGCTGTACCATTTTTAAGACGGGAGCAATCAACAGAAAACTTACGGCACTCTTTAAGGATAAGACGAAGATACTGGCTTTTTATGGCATAAGGAGAAGTGAGTCAGCAAGCAGGAGCAAGTATGAGAGGGAGACGCAGGGGCGGAAAATATCCAAGCAGGATACGGTATCTCCGGCAATAGACTGGATGGATTTTGATGTATGGCTCTATATTCTTAAGAGAAAGATTGATTTTAACGAGGCATACACATACGGCTATGCGAGAGTGGGGTGTTTTTGCTGTCCTAATAACAGCGTATGGTCTGAGTTTTTATCCAAGATATATATGCCTGAACAGTATGGCAGATGGCAGGAATTTCTTGTGGAATTTGCAAGGAGCATAGGAAAGCCGGATGCTGAGGAGTATGTAAGAAGCGGCAAGTGGAAGGCCAGACAAGGAGGCAATGGCATAGCCTACGCGGACAAGGCGGTTGTAAGCTTCACACCATGCGTTCTTGAGGAGAACAGTTTTAATTATGATTTATTAAGACCTGTAAGTGAGGAATTATATGAGCTTTTCAAGCCGTTCGGATATCTTGATTTTAATATGGGAAATGCCCGCCTTGGAGAGGTATACATTCTTAACAGACGGGGAACACCTCTTTTGAGACTTCAGGGAAGAACAGGGAGTACGCATCTTAAAATTACAATTCTCGACTACCATATTGACAAGGCAAAGAGTGTTGAGAAGGCTGAGGAGAAGGTTAAGTGTCAGCTCACCAAGTATCAGTTGTGTATGGGATGCCGTGCATGTGAGGGCGTGTGCAGGCATGGAGCGATAAGGCTTGAGAGCATGCCTGACGGAAGCACGGTTTATCACATAGATAATGAGAAATGTGTGCGGTGTGCTGAGTGTGTCAACCATTTTAATTCAGGATGCTATATGAAGAAGGTGCTTGCGGTTAAGCGAAAACAGATATAGAAATGAGGAACAGTATGTCAGAACAGACAGCTAAGAAGATAAGACTAAAGGGACATGAGACATTTATATTGAGGGAAGGCTGGCTTGCTAAGGGTATAAGAGCCGTTGCTGATAATCCTAAGGTATTTTCCGAGTATTCAGGTGCGGATGCACTCGGCGTTGGAACTAATATGGCAAAGGCAATACGGTATTGGCTTAAGACCGCGGGACTTATCGAAGAGACAAAAAACGGAGTGGAGCTCAGCGCATTCGGGAAGAATGTCATGACATATGATTCCTATTTTGAGGACAGATTTACGTTATGGATAATACATGCACATATTGCGTCGAATGCAGAGCTTGCAACGAGCTGGTATGTGTTTTTCAACAGAATAGGGTGTGAGGAGTACACGAGGGACGAGCTTGTGTACTCACTCAATCGTGAGCTGTGTGTGTATTCGGGCTTGCAGGAGCTGCCGGAGAGTTCTGTGTCAGCGGATGTGACAGCCATTATCAATATGTATTCGAGAGATAAGGGCAGAGATTATGACCCGGAGGAGAAGAAGCTGAGCCCGTTTGCGGAACTCGGACTTCTGAAGCGGGACAACAGGTATGTGAGAAAGCAGACACCTGTATCGGATGATGCACTTGAGTATGCGGTTCTGTATCTGTTAAGGAGATACTTTGAACAAGAGAAGACGGACAGCGTGAGCATAGATAAGCTCTTGACGGGAAGCGGACTTATGGGGCGTATATTTAATCTCAACCGTGTGGAGCTCAATTTTTATCTTGATAAGCTCGCAGCAGATGAATATATCACTGTTAACAGGACTGCGGGACTTGATATGGTGTATTCTCTTAGGAATATGAGCGCGCAGGATGTAATAAGTGCATATTATAAGAACAGGCAGACACTTTTAAAAGATGAGGACAGGTAAGGACAGGATATGCTTAAGGATATGGTTAAGATAGATAAGAGATTTGAAAATTCAATTAATCTCTACCTTGATATAGATAACAGGAATAAGATAGACAGCTATGTGTATACGCGCTCATCGCAGAACATAATGGACTATTATCTGGACAATATAGATAACGATAGGAATCATGCGACAATGCTCATCGGACCTTACGGCAAGGGCAAGTCACACATGCTTCTGGTTCTTCTTGATAAGGTGAGAAGTATGGAACATCCATACCTCCCGATAATAATATCCGGCACGGGGGATGACCTCAATCAGGCATTTCTTATAGGACTTACCGACGCGCTTAAGAGGGCACGGCTTGAAAAGCTTGCGCCTGAGAGCTATTACAGCGAAGCCGCAAGGCGTATCGGGCAGTGGAAATGTGATTTTCCCGATGCGTATGACAGATTCAAGGCAGAACTTCATAAGCTTGGCATAGGCAGCGTCGATGATTTTACCAGGGAGCTTGGCAGGCAGTCGAAGAAAGCACTTGGCATGTTTGAGCAGATATACCCTGTTATAACAAGCGGCAGTGAATTCAAGCCGTTTCTGATGGTCGAGACGGTGAGAATATATGAGCAGATAAGGGATGTGCTTGCGAGGGAGTATGGATATTCGGGTCTTTATATTATTTTTGATGAGTTCAGCAAGTACGTCGAGGGGCATGAGAAGGACACATTCGCTAAGGATATGAAGGTGCTGCAAGATATGTGTGAGCTGGCGGGAAGAAGTGGTGACGGAAGAATATATCTCACCTGCGTTGCACACAAGAGCATCAAGGAGTACGATGCTAAGCTCTCCGGCGAGATGAAGAACGCATTCAGAGGTGTAGAGGCAAGGCTTGATGAGGTGAGATTTGTTGTTTCCTCACAGAACAATTACGAGCTCATAGGAAATGTAATCAGGAAGGACAATAATGCTTTAAAAAGAATCCGTAGAATTGAGCGGTATTACCAAAACGCTATAAAGTCCTATAGCTTTTCATGTTTTTCGGGACTTTTTGATGAGGACGATTTCAGAAAGTATGTTGTTGAGGGATGTTTTCCTCTTATGCCTCTCACGGCATACATGCTTTTACATATAAGTGAGAAGGTTGCACAGAATGAGAGAAGCATATTCACGTATCTGTCGCACGACGAGAAGGGAAGTCTGTGCAGGATAGTGGAGGAGTGTACCCTTGATGAGGCAGATTACGGTGTCACGGCGGATACAATATATGATTATTTTAAAAGCCTTTTCAGGGCTGACGGCACGGATGCACTCATACACAACGAATGGCTCAAGGCAGAGTATGCACTTGAACGTGCAGAGGATGAGGATGAAAAGAAAGTAATCAAGGTTATAGCACTTATAGGCATAATAGACAGACCTGATGAGGTATCGGCGGACATGGAGCATATCGCATGCTCCCTCAATATTACCTCAGAGGAATGCAGTGCGATAATGGACAGACTTGTGGAGCGCAAGGCGGTTATTTACCGCAGGAGAAAGCATGCTTACTGCTTCTATAACAATGTGGGGGTTGACATTCAGGCGGAAATTGCTGGCAGAGCGGCGAAGCTTCCGGCAGATGCGGATATTCTCGGAACATTGAAGAGCATATCAGAACTTGATTATGTTCTTCCGAAGAAATACAATCAGGATTTTTCGATGACAAGGTACTTTGAGTATGTGTTCATGACACCTGAGCAGATAAGCAGGCTCCCTAAGCCGTCTGTGCTTTTTGAACAGCGTTTCTCCGACGGAAAAATTGTTGCGGTTGTGTCTGAACAGCCTGTAGAGTACGATGAGCAGCTTTTTGAAAGACTTAACGATAAGAGAATAGTGGTGCTTGTGCCGCAGATGGTATTCAATCAGACGGACAATATAAGAAAATATATAGCGGCAAGGGAGCTTATCAAGGATAAGGCGTTTATCGATGAGAACGCAGTGTTAGAGCAGGAGCTTGTCAATTATTGTGATGATGCAGCTTACGAGGTGAACAGATACTTAGAGGAGGCATTTGACACAGAAAGCGGAATGTGCCGGGTATATCATGCCAATGAGAAATATGCCGGAGGTTTCAGACATTCAATGACATTTAACATGTTTTTGAGCAGCATAATGATGGATTATTATGACAATGCGCCTATTGTCAACAACGAGCTTATAAACAGACAGAACATATCTGCACAGAACAAAAAGGCAAGAAATAAGATAGTGGATATGATTTTGTCCCATGCTGACTGCTCGGAATTTCTGAAGGGAACATCGCCTGAATCAACCATATATAGGGCTGTCCTTGTTAATACAGGAGTATGCGGAGGCGGAAATATTGAGTCCGGCTGTGAGCGTGTCATTATGGAAATCGACCGCTTCATTGCACAATGTGATGACAACAGATGCTCATTCAAGGTTCTGTATGACAGAATTATGGGTATGGGATACGGAACAAGAAAGGGAATAATCCCAATATATATATCACTATGTCTTTCAAGACTGCATGATAAGCCGGTGCTGAGCTTTAAGGAGAAGGAAGTTGAACTTGACTCGGGCACACTTGGCAATGTAAATGACGCCCCGGGGAGCTATTATCTGTATGTGGAGCACAAAAGCATAGAGAAGCAGAATTACATTAATGAATTAAAAAAGCTCTTTGGTGCAGGCACCGGGCAGGATGATGACAGAGGTGTTCTTACCGGAATACTCAGATGGTTCAGGGCTCTGCCGCAGGCGGCATCCAATATAGGAAGGGATGCACGATGTGATGAGAACATGGCGGCTAAGCTTAAGAAGCTGTGCAGTATGCTGAGACGTCAGGATTACAACCCTCATGATTTCCTTTTTACCGAACTTCCTGCAGGGGTAGGGGCAGACAAGGGAGATTATGTATCGGCGATAGATGAACTCGTCAGGTTAAAACAGTTTCTCGACCACTATCTCGAGAATGTTTCATCCGAGGCGGCTTCAATTATAAGGCGCAGATGTGGTGCGGATGAGCAGGACAGCTTGAGAGCGGTTCTTGACGGTTATAATGCAAGATATGCAGGACAGCGTAAGGACATTATTTTAAATCGACGCACACAGTCAATCGTAAGGTACATTTCCGGACTGTCTACATTCGATGACGCAGAGATTGTGTCGGGATTATCTAAGCTCGTCACAGATATATATATAGATGACTGGCGCGACGGAATGCTTGAGAACTTTAAAAGAGGCTGGAATGAGTTCTGTGATGAAATCGAGAGTGAACATTCCGCCGGAAGCGGCACCGGGATAGAAAAGCTGCTCTTGGAAGGTCAGAATCAGAACCTGCTTGACGGCAGTGACACAGACGACAACAGCACAAGCTACTTTTTAAAGAATGCAATAAGGGAAGCAATAGATGAGTTCGGTGACAGCCTTGATACCAAGGAGAAGGTCGCCGTGCTTGCGAGAGTGCTCGCCGAGCTTGTCGCCGGAGAAAATACATAGAATCGGGGAGATACAGATGAGTGTAATATACCTTGACAATGCAGCGACCACCTATCCAAAACCGGAGGGTGTCTATGAACAGATGGATAAAGTCAACCGCAGTCTGGCGTTTAACGCCGGACGTGGTTCTTATGCTCTGGCGCAGCAGTCGGCAGTTATCATTGACAATCTCAGAAGAGAATTATTGCGCATTGCGAATGCGATGAATGTAGCAGAGGTCGTACTGTCGGCTTCTGCTACATTTGCATTGAATCAGATAATCGGCGGACTGGGTATGAGGGCGGAGCAGTATGTGTATATATCGCCTTATGAGCACAATGCCGTGGTTAGAACACTTTACAATCAAAAAATATACAGAGATGAAGAGAACTGCACGCATATTATTGTCATGCCTCTTCTGCCGGACGGGGGAATCAATGAGGAAAGGCTTCTGTACGAATTCAGCATACACATACCATCGTTCGTGTTCATGAGCCATGTGAGCAATGTAACCGGTTACATCCTTCCTGTGGAGAGGATTGCGTCCGCAGCCAAGGCATACGGTGCCACCGTTGTCGTAGACGGCTCACAGGCATTAGGCCTTGTTCCTTTTGACATGTCGGCATCAGACGTGGATTTCTATGTGTTTGCCGGACACAAGACACCTTACGGTCCGTTCGGAATCGGCGGTTTCTATATGAAAAACGGAAGGAACCTCGACACATTCATAGCAGGCGGCACAGGAACAGATTCTCTCAATGTCGGCATGCCGCTCGCGGGTACGGTACGTTATGAACCGGCAAGCCCGAATGTCATAGCGGCAGCAGGGCTGCTTGCCGCTGTAAAAGAACTCACGACAGATGAGATAGCACACCGCCTGGAGCATGAGAAGAAACTTACTGAATATCTTGTAAACGGAATGCGCAAGATACCGGGCATCAGGCTGTATCTTGCGCCTGCACAGTCGCATGTCGGAATAGTCGCTTTCAATCTTGCGGGCTACAAGGCCTCCGACATCGGAATGATTCTCGATGCGGATTACAATATTGCGGTTCGCACAGGCTACCACTGTGCTTCGCTTATACATGAATATTTGGACGACAGAGAATACCTTGGAGTTGTGAGAGCAAGCATAAGCATGTTCACGGGTTATGATGAAGCGGATGCGCTGGTCGAGGCACTGGGGGAGATTTAGGAGGATGAGAAGATGGATTTAAAGTTCGCAGAGATAAGAAATATTAATCAGTTATGCAATTTAGAAAGTAAAGGAAATAACAATGAAAATGTACCGCTGAATGTAAATATTCCATATTACCAGAGACCATACAAATGGGATAATACAAGAATTGGTAATCTAATTACAGACTTTTATGATAATGAAGAAAATGAGAATGAAGATGAGGGATATTTTGCTGGTTCGGTTGTTATGGTTAAAGGAGAAAGCGGAAGATTTGAGGTTATTGACGGGCAGCAGAGAATCACGACACTTTTTTTAATGAATTATCTGAGATTTTTGCTTATTAGAGGATATATTGAGCTGATAATAAAAACCAAAAAAATGTCTAAAATCAAGACACAAATTGATGAGCTTATTGATACAGCGGTTAATTTGTTTGATAAGGAAAAAATTATAAAATTACGTAATGTAAGCAGTGGAATAGATAATTATATCAGCGATATTGAAAATGATGGACATGATGCTGAAAAAAAGGACAGCATATGGGATGCATTACTTGAATATTACGAGAAAGAATTAGGTTTGCCAAAGAGAAATTTTACTAATATTGAAAGTTATAAAAGGGAATGTTATCTGGAAAACAAGAAATTTCTGGCGAATGTAGGACTGACACTAAGGTACAGTAGAAACAGTTACAATGAAAAGCTTAAAGAAGCTTTATGCAGAGCTGTAATACTAATGCAGAGTGATGATATCAATCCGTGTTTTACAATGTGTTGTTTTGAGAAAAATTCAGTGTTTAAGAGTGTAGTAACAGAACAATATATGAATGCTATGAAATATATATATGATAATATTGTCACCGCATATATAGTCGGTGAAGAAAAACCGGTTGAGTATATTGTAAAGCTAGAAAATGCAATGAAAAATATATTGGATAATATTAATTTTTGCGTTGTGGTTACGGGCAGAGAAAAGGATGCATATACATTATTTGAGGTATTAAATGATAGAAATTTCCCGGTTGAAGATTTGGAATTAATTAAGAATCTTTTTTACAAATATTACTGTAAAAATAGCGAAAACAATGATAACACGGATTATTTCATTGAAAAGGCGGATACAAAATGGGGGGAAATATTTAGTGACACAATAGGCAAGGAACAGTCAAAACTTATTTCATATCTTGCTGCACAATATTTTACAGCGGATGGAAGACTCAAGTACAATGATAATGAGAGATATAGGGAGGCAATAGAAAAACAATACCTGAACAGAAAACAGCGATATGATGGAGAAGCATTGTTAAGTGATATATGTGTTTATGAAATGCTTGAAATTATATTAGATGAATTTGATTTTAAATATCAGAAAAAAGCTGAAAATGTCATAAAAGCAGAGAGAGAAAATTCAAAATCAATTACATACAAAGCGTTAAATTTGTTCAATGCACTTAAATTGTACGGAGTAATACCTGCAATTACCAATATTATACTTAAGAAGTTTTTGGAAAAAAATCATATTAACAGATGGACTGGTGGGGATTATATTACTGCATTTAGAAAGTATGTACAGGAAATAAGGGATGACAGAGAAAATAACAATACAGATTTTGCGGAGATTCACAGTGTAGCTTATGATTTCTGGCGTTTTGCACTGCTTGCACAAAATTCGGACAAACCAAGAAATATAGCAAAAGACTATATCTCGAAAAATTATGTATCAAATTCTGACTATTCTTTAAAAGTCACAAGTCAGGAAGCAGATGTGTTGAATGAAGAGTTCAGAAGATGGATTAACGCATGGAAATATGGAAATGAAATTTCCCAGCTGAAGGTTAAAGTGCTTTTTATTAATTTATTTAATTCAACTAAAGAGGGAAATACACTTATATTCAACAAAACCGGCACAAATTTTAAAACGGATAAAATACAGCTTGATCATTTAGAGCCGGATAAAACCAATGCAGTTGCAAGTGAAAAGTATTTTGAACCTTCATCTAAGCTGCCAAGAGAAACATATACCGATAGTCTCGGTAATTTCATGATTATGGATGCAGGCAGTAACAATGACAAGAACACAATTCCGTTGCAGGATGCTCTTGAAATTTATGATAATATGGCTGGTGGTCATTGGCTGATAAAAGAAATTCATGACCTGTTTTATGAGAATGAATGTGGTGTAGATAAGAACATTGATGGAAAAAAATACAGAATTCCGAATGAAGAATTTTTCATCAGAAGAAAAAAGAGATTGATATGTTATTTTAAGGCTATTTTGACTAAAAAGCTTGGCGATAATAAGGTGGAATTTGAACAGTAATTAAAAAAGGAGGCAGTGTAATGCAAAAACCCGACGAAAGATTATTGAAGACCGTCATGTTTGAAATACTTCATCTTGAACGGAAAAATCTCAGAAGCAGAGCAATAACGGATCAGAAAATGGTGGAGGAGATTGGGAAGGTTATCTCGGAGAATATTAAGCTATGTAAATAATGGAGGCGGAGAGGGTACGAATGAAGTTTAAAACACTCAGAATGAAGAATTTTATGCGTTATAAAGGAATAAATGAGATTAATTTCAGTTGTGACGAAACACATAATGTTACGGTGATATTGGGGGATAACACTGTAGGAAAAACAACGATTGCTCAGGCGTTTAGATGGTGTCTGTATGGTGCGATTATGGCTGAACGCGGAAAGAAAGAATCAGATTATCAGCTTCTGAACAATGATGCGCTTGCAAAACTGGATGCCAATAAGAAAGCTTCTGTTTTTGTGGAGATAATAGCCGTGGATAGCGAAAGGCTGTATACCATCCATCGTGAAGTTGAATATATGAGGGTGTATCCTAAGTTCATTGCAAAAGAGTCATACAAGACATTGAAAATGTTTATTTCAGATATAGACAGTCCTGATATCAGGCGTGAGGTGGAGCCCGGACCTAATTACAATAAGATAAATGAGCTTATAAATGAACTGTTTCCTAAAAATCTTTCACATTATTTTCTGTTTGATGGTGAGAGATGGAGTGATTTTTCGATAAATGGTGTCAGGGAGAACATTAAAGAATCAGTACATATTTTAACCGGACTTTCTGCCTACAAGTCCGCCATGTATCATCTGAAGGATATGGGAGACAATTCAGTTATAAAAAAGTTCAGAAAAAATATTCAGGGAAAAGGCAATGTGTATGATGATTATGAGCGTGAGCAGACCAGACTTGAACGTGAAGTGGAAAAATTACAGAAACAGATAGAAAGTATCGATGCCAATATCAGTCTTTGCAATAAAAAATGCGATGAGATAGAGTTATATCTTGAGGAAAACAAGGATACGGAACAACTGCAGACGGCATATAAACAGTCTCAGAGAATGTTGAGGGCACAGGGTGAGAGATACTTAGCCAACTATAAAACTTTTATTTCAGAATACAATTCATGTGCATACAGACTGTTCGCCGGACCGCTTATCGAGGCTTCATTAAAAATGGTCAAATCTGTGGCAGGTGAGCGCAGGGATATTCCACACATGAGGCAGGCGAGCATTGATTATATAATCAGAAGCGGAAGATGCATCTGCGGGACACCGATAACGGAGGGGTCGTATGCTCTCGAATGCCTGCTCGAACAGAGAAATTATCTTCCGCCTGCCGATATGGGTTCTCTGCTCGGAGAATTTGAAAAGACTGCTAACCGATGGAAAAGGGTTGATGACGAACTACCAGACGATGCGGCAAGGGTTGATGAGAGCGCAAGGGATTATGAGGAGACAATCATTCAGCTTCAGAAAATGGAAAATAAGATGAATGAGAATATCGATTTTGCAGAGAAGAGAACACAACTTAGGAGATATAAGGATGAAGTAAACAAGGCTGCAGTGAAAAAAGGTGAGATAAAGGGACTCATATCATCATATCAGACTCGAATACAGAGCATAGAACTCCAGATGAAAAATCAGGAAATAAAGAATGCCGAAAATGAAAAATGGAGAAACAAGCTGGGGCTTGCGGAGGCTATATACGATAAATTATCAGCGGATTTTTCGGAGCGGGAGAAAAAGATATTTTACGAATTGAATGAAGAAATTCAGGCGAATTTTTCGCGTATGTTTAATGCGAGAGATAAAAGAATCCGGCTTTCGGAAAACTATGAAATTCAGATGTGCTATAAGACAGATATAGGCTACCAGGAAGAAAAGAACCTGTCGGAAGGAGAAAAGGTAGCAAGAAATTTTGCATTTATTGTGACAATAATGGATTACAGCACACGAAAGAAGAATGAGTATAATAAAGCTGACTCAATCGTTGAGGATAAGGATGATGATTGCAATGATGCGCTTCCTATTGTGCTTGATGGACCATTCTCAAAACTCGGCGAGGAAAATATCTCTCTGGTGGCAAATGTGCTTCCGCAGGTATCGGAGCAGGTCATAGTATTTATGCTCAGAAAAGACTGGGCGTACACGGGACTTGATGAGTATGTCGGAGCGGAGTACTCGATTGACAAAAATCCTGAAGATAGCTTTGCGTCGATAAGAAAGGTGGACAGAGGCTGATGGCTGATTTTGAATTTTTTAAAAAGCAGTTTGAATTTAAAGGAAAGCACTCAAGAATGGTGTCAGAACTATGTGTGGCTAATGATTTTGAGCATACATTTTTTAGAAGGGTTATTGATGTGTATGTATTTGCAGCAATAATAGGTATCCGCCTTGACAGAAAAGCTTCGGAAGATTATTCACCGGTGGAGACAAAAAGTATTTTTCCGGAGCAGATGATAAATGCCAAGGAAGACTTGGATTTCATAATGCAGATGATGATAATGTTAGATTCGGGTTCGGGAACTACTGCTGAGGACAGAGTAAGGGAAGCTTTCAGAGGTGCACAGACTAAGGAAGAGTATGACAGGCTGATGGGGATTTTCAATGACTATGTGAGAGGTGGAGTTGAAGAACTTTACGAAAGACTTGTTGTCAGAAAGCCTGATTCGGATGACGGATACTACGACGAAAGAACCGCTAATCTTATGGCACTTTATGATAGGCTTGTTCCGAGAAATATTTCAAAAATCATGAAATAATGCTTTACTTTTTTAAATATGTGGGGTATAATAAACATACGTTATATCATACCAAGCGATAAACGGTTACAACAATAAGGTCCCGCCGCTGGCGGTGTACCTCAAAGCTCTAATCCCACTTAAAGTGAATACTTTAAGTGGGATTATCTATTTTAAACAGAATTATTATTAAAGCGAACAGAATAATGATATCCAATCCCTTATTGGTTTTGACTCAAAAGGAAATTCTGCTATTTTGCAGGAAAATATATGAGTCATAATATTGCTTGGTATTAAATGATTTAATGAATTATTTAATCTGATAACCGTTTGACTTGATAAGGTTTTGGAGGAAGGGATTATATTATGGAGGAAATGAAGCAGACAGGCAGAAAAAATGAAGCACATAAGCCGACGGATTTGAATTACAGAATCGGGCTTGATATTGGTATTGCTTCTGTAGGCTGGGCGGTGCTTGAGAACAACTCTCATGACGAGCCGTTCAGGATTATTGATTTGGGAGTTAGAATTTTTAAAGAGGCTGAGCAATCGAATGGTGATCCGCTTGCATTACCTAGAAGAAAAGCACGTTCAGCAAGAAGGAGAATAAGAAGACGCAGGGACAGGATAGAACGCATCAAGAGGTTTTTTCAGGCTGAAGGGCTTATAAATATCGATGAGTTTGAGGCTCGTTACAAAAAAGCAGGACTTCCTGATGTTTACAAGCTGAGATATGAGGGGCTTGACAGGAAGCTTACAGATGATGAACTTGCACAGGTGTTATTGCATATTGCAAAGCACAGGGGATTTAAGTCGACAAGCAAGGCAGAAGAAGCGGAAAACGAAAATGACGCAGCAAAGAAAAAAGAAGCAGGGGCTTTAAAGAAGGGTATAAGCAATAATAAAAAGCTTATGGAAGAAAAAGGATACAGGACGGTTGGAGAAATGATGTATCTTGATGAAAACTTCCGTACAGATTGTCCATGGAATGAAAATGGCTACATACTTACACCTCGCAATAAGTCTGGCGATTATAAGCATACCGTTTTAAGAGATATGCTTGTAGATGAAGTAAGAGAGATATTTAAGTCTCAGAGAAGTCTTGGAAATATTCATGCTTCCGAAGAACTTGAGAATGCATATCTTGATATTATGCTCAGCCAGCGTTCATTTGATATGGGACCGGGTGCTCCGAGCAAGTATGCGATGGAGGGATTTGAGGACAGAGTAGGATTATGTACCTTTGAAGGTAAGAATGGTGAGAAGCGTGCAGCAAAGGCAGCATATACCTCAGAACTTTTTGTGGCATTGGAGAAGATAAATCACACCAAGATTGTGAGTGATGATGGAACCACAAGATTTTTGACGACGTATGAACGCAAGAGCATTATTGAACTTATGCATAAGCAGCAGACTGTAAAGTATACGGCAGTGCGTAAGGCGATTGGCTTAGCGGAGGAGGACAAATTCTACAACCTTAACTACAGTCCGAAGGCTGGAAGCAAAAAGTCTTCTGAAGATACAGATTTTGTTAAACTTGAAAACTATCATAAGATACGCAAGGCTCTTGGAGAAGACATAGTTTCAGAACATTTACCTGCTGAAAAGATAAAGTTGTATGACAGTATTGCAACTATACTTACACTGTTCAAGAATGATGACAGCCGAATTAAGAGATTTATCGAACTGGGGATTGGTGAGGAATGCTTTGACGGGCTCCTTTCGTTATCACCAAGCAAATTTCATAACCTTTCTCTGGTTGCAATGGGGAAGATTATTCCGTTTTTGCTTGATGGCAACACCTATGACAAGGCATGCGAACTCGCAGGGTATGACTTTAAGGCAGATAATAAAGGCGAGAAGTCTGTTCTGCTGAAAGGAAAAAATATAACGGATATGGTGAATGATATTACCAATCCGGTTGTGAGACGTTCTGTATCTCAGACAATAAAGGTTATAAATGCAATTATACTTGAGTATGGCAGTCCGCAGGCGGTTAATATTGAGCTTGCAAGGGAAATGTCAAAGAACTTTGATGAAAGACGAAAGCTCAAGTCTGATATGGAATCACGCGAAAAAGAAAACAATAATGTCATAAAGCGTGTAAAAGAATATAAGCTGAATCCAACAGGTCAGGATATAGTTAAGTTCCGCCTCTGGGAGGAGCAGGACAGAAGATGCTTATATTCAGGTGAGAAGATTGATATAAATGACCTTTTTTCAAGAGATGGCGGTTATGACGTTGACCACATTCTTCCGTACAGCATCACATTTGATGATACATATCGCAATAAAGTACTTGTAAAAGCATCTGAGAACAGGCAGAAGGGAAACAGAACACCTTATGAGTATTTTATGGCTGAGAAGGATGATGATGCATGGAATGCTTACGAGACTTTGGTTCGAAATACAGTCAAAGATTATAAGAAGGTGCTCAAGTTACTCAAGAAACATATAACAGAGGATGAAAAGAGCGAATTTAGGGAGCGAAATCTTACTGATACAAAATATATTACCAGAATCATCTACAATATGATACGTAAGAACCTTGTGTTAAAACCATATCTTAATCTTGAAAAAGAACGCAAGAAACAGGTCATGGCTGTAAATGGTTCCATAACACATTATCTCAGTAAGAGATGGGGACTTGAAAGCAAGGATAGACGTACAGACACACATCACGCACAGGATGCAGTTGTCATCGCCTGTACAACCGATGGAATGATAAATAAAATATCGCGATATTCCAAGGGACGAGAGCTGCTTTATTCAAGAGGCTTTAAGTTTGTAGATGAAGAAACAGGGGAAATACTTTCGCGCGATAATTTTGCCCGTGAGGAGTGGGACGAGAAGTACGGGGTGAAAATCCCTATGCCGTGGGAATATTTCAGGGATGAGCTTGATATCCGTATGTCAAGGTACAACGGAACAGGTGATGACTCAATCGACAAAACAACGCCGAGGGATTTTATTTTGTCACACAGGGATGTGCACAAATGGATAAATTACCCTGAGTGGATGTTTGTCGAAGGAAGACCGGGACGTAGAGGAGTGCTCGACGGAATTTTTGTTTCCAGAATGCCGAATCATAAAGTGAGTGGTCAGGCACATGAAGAGACGATTCGCTCGGCGAAGTATTATAATGATGGTGGCAGTGTATTTGAGAGTGGTGGATATGTAGTTACCAAAAAATCAATTCAGGACATCAAGCTAAAAGACGGGGAGATAAAGGAATTCTTCAATCCGGACAGCGACAGATTACTTTATAATGCTTTGGTTGACAGACTTAATAAATTTGAAAACGATCCAAAGAAGGCTTTCGCGGAGCCATTCTATAAGCCAAAGGCGGATGGCACTCAGGGACCTATCGTCAAAAAAATCAAGGTGTTCGAGAAGCAGTCATCAGGAGTGTTTGTCAGAGATGGAAAGGGTATAGCAGCAAACGGTGCAATGGTTAGAATTGATGTATTCTGTGAAGAAGATAAGGGCAAAAAGAAGTACTATTTTGTACCGATCTATACAGCGGATGTTGTAAAGAAAAAACTGCCTGACCGTGCTGCAACAGCCAACAAGCGTATATCTGAATGGCGTGTGATGAAGGAAGAAAATTTCATTTTTAGTCTGTATTCAAGGGACTTGATTTATATTGAGAGTGATAAGGGAGTGAAATTAAAGACTGTTGATGCTGAGAGTATAAGTGTCGAAAAAGTTTATGCCTATTATATAAAAGCTAATATTGCAACAGCTAGTATATATGGCGAGTTAAATGACAAAAGTGCTGAATTTAAGGAAATGGGTATTCAGGGATTGAGAGCACTGAAAAAATGTCAAGTAGATGTATTGGGAAATATATCATTTGTGAATAAGGAAAAACGTATGCCGTTTAATTAAATTAAGGAGAAGTGTATGGGATACCGCAACATAAAAATAGATAGTTCTATAGGATTACATATAAAAAATGAACAATTGGTTATAGGCGATAAGAATATCAGTTTTCCTTTAGAAGATATTAATTGTGTCATTATAGAAAATCAATCTGTTACGGTATCTGCATATATGCTCCAAGAGTTTGCAAAATATGGAATCGCATTATATGTATGCGATGAAAAACATTTACCTAATGCTGTGCTTCTGCCTATGGTAAAGCACAGCAGGCATTTTAAGATGCTTACTAAACAAATTGAGGTGGGAAAGCCTCTTATTAAGCGGCTGTGGCAGCAGGTTATTGTTTTTAAAATAAGAAATCAGGCATTGTGTCTTAAAGAGCTTGGGCTTGAAGGGCATGAAAAACTTCTTTCAATGACAAAAGAGGTACAGTCGGGTGACAAGACGCATGTTGAGGCGAAAGCAGCGGCATATTATTTTCGTGTTTTATACGGTGAAAATTTTACCAGATCAGATGAATGTATTGTAAATTCGGCGATGAATTATGCTTATGCAATAATCAGAGGTCTGATTGCAAGGTCAATCGTGTGCTATGGTCTGGAGCCTTCATTGGGGATGTTTCATCACAGCGAATTAAACAGTTATAATCTGGCGGATGATATGATTGAAGTATTCAGACCACTGGTTGATTTGTACGTGGCAAGTCATTATGATATTTCAGAGGTTGATGCGGATTTAACTCCTCAGATAAAAAGAGATTTGTTTAATATTATTAACTATGATATGTCGGTGAAAGGAGAGAAACGCATTATCAGCAACTGTATTGAGATGCTTGTGTACAGCTATAGTGGAGCCATTCAGGGAAACAGAACAGATTTGGAACTTCCCGAATTGATACCGTTGCAGGTGCATAGCTATGAATAAATTTATGAGATTGTTGGTGTTTTTTGATTTACCTGTTGTAAAGGACAGAGATAGAAAAGTTGCTGCTAAATTTCGCAGATTTCTTCTGAAAGATGGATATGTTATGGTTCAGTGGTCAGTATATTCGAGACTTTGCAATGGTACGGATTCTATCGAGACTCATAAGCAAAGATTAAAGCAGAATTTACCGTATAAGGGGTCTGTGCGTTGCCTTGTATTGACGGAAAAACAATATTCGTCCATAGATATTCTTTTAGGAACGTCAACATTTCATGATATGGATGAATCATCTGATTTAATAAATATTTTTTGAAAAAAGAGTATTATGCAATGTGAAAAATATATTTAACAATTATTTTTTTACATGAAAAATCCCCGTGAACATATATAAACACGGGGATTTTTCGTTCCCTATTATATCATACCAAGCGATAACCGGGAACAACAACTAATTGCCTTATCGACAGTAGAGGGGGCAAATTATATCATACCAAGCGATAACCGGGAACAACAACATCACAACTATTCAATATAACATCTATAAATTATATCATACCAAGCGATAACCGGGAACAACAACACAGTTCTGAATATTCATTATTGCCCTCCTATTATATCATACCAAGCGATAACCGGGAACAACAACTTTTCTGGTATTAGAAAATAAGCCTTGTAAATTATATCATACCAAGCGATAACCGGGAACAACAACTTTCGACTGAGCATGGTAATTCTGATTCGGATTATATCATACCAAGCGATAACCGGGAACAACAACATTCCTGCTTACATTGAAACGTGGCGAAAAATTATATCATACCAAGCGATAACCGGGAACAACAACAGTAGATAATAAAAAAAGATTTTTGCACTATTATATCATACCAAGCGATAACCGGGAACAACAACAGGCATGGCAAGAGAGACATTGAGCGACTATTATATCATACCAAGCGATAACCGGGAACAACAACATTTTGCTAAGTCATTTTTTCACCGTATAGATTATATCATACCAAGCGATAACCGGGAACAACAACTATCACAGCTCTAATAACCTTGATTTTATGATTATATCATACCAAGCGATAACCGGGAACAACAACAAAATAAAAAAAAGTGCGACGTCGCACAAAATTATATCATACCAAGCGATAACCGGGAACAACAACTGATTCATTCAACAATTCATATTGTTTAGCATTATATCATACCAAGCGATAACCGGGAACAACAACATGGTACAAGTAAATCAATATGGGGTTCTCATTATATCATACCAAGCGATAACCGGGAACAACAACTCCATTAGTACCTCATCAATTCTTAATGGATTATATCATACCAAGCGATAACCGGGAACAACAACCAACTGGAAAATACTGGAAAGGGGGAAAACATTATATCATACCAAGCGATAACCGGGAACAACAACGTATAAAGTAGAAATAAGTCGTTCATTTAATTATATCATACCAAGCGATAACCGGGAACAACAACTCAAACCCTTATAAAATAAGGCTTTTTGAATTATATCATACCAAGCGATAACCGGGAACAACAACGGCTAAATAATATTCAGAAGCGCAAAGCACATTATATCATACCAAGCGATAACCGGGAACAACAACGGTATTGACTTAATAACATAAATAGACGTTATTATATCATACCAAGCGATAACCGGGAACAACAACACTTTGCATACGTTCCTGCTTGGCCTGCATATTATATCATACCAAGCGATAACCGGGAACAACAACTTTGCGCTGTTGGGTAATTTCCTGAAACATATTATATCATACCAAGCGATAACCGGGAACAACAACGTACGCATTTTTATCACCTTTCTAGTCTGCATTATATCATACCAAGCGATAACCGGGAACAACAACGCAGGCATGAGACAACCCCGTTATAGCTTCATTATATCATACCAAGCGATAACCGGGAACAACAACATAACTATTATAGAAGGTACAGCGAGAGCTATTATATCATACCAAGCGATAACCGGGAACAACAACACTTTGTACCTAGATAAAATCTCTTTAATATTATATCATACCAAGCGATAACCGGGAACAACAACATGTTTACGATTTTAATGATTGTTGTAATATTATATCATACCAAGCGATAACCGGGAACAACAACTCACACATATTTACAAACCGCAATCATTTATTATATCATACCAAGCGATAACCGGGAACAACAACGATACTGGACATGCAGCCGAAGGACATTTTATTATATCATACCAAGCGATAACCGGGAACAACAACTCTAAAATCTTGTCTATGTGTTCTACCGTTATTATATCATACCAAGCGATAACCGGGAACAACAACCTCATCCGACCATATGCCAACTCTTGTATTATTATATCATACCAAGCGATAACCGGGAACAACAACATTAAGTAGTTGCTACAATCACTTTACACATTATATCATACCAAGCGATAACCGGGAACAACAACTGTCGCCCTGCATGACAGTGATATTTGAATATTATATCATACCAAGCGATAACCGGGAACAACAACATTATCTTTCGTTATGTATGCGTTATCTGAATTATATCATACCAAGCGATAACCGGGAACAACAACAGAAAGTCGCTAGTCGTTATGGGTTGCATGATTATATCATACCAAGCGATAACCGGGAACAACAACATACTTTTCTTTCCACCCTTGCAAGTCTAGATTATATCATACCAAGCGATAACCGGGAACAACAACTCACAATCACTGACAGGGTGCAGCGTTTAGATTATATCATACCAAGCGATAACCGGGAACAACAACTGAAGAAGGTTTTCTGCCTGCCGTCCTTATATTATATCATACCAAGCGATAACCGGGAACAACAACCGCACATATTAAAGGTGTAACAACAACCGGTCGCAGGCTCCCTCACCCCCTAAAGAGCAGGGGGCACGCTTGGTTTGCTTTTTGCATAATTTACGCTGTTGCAAAATAATTATAACTATGCTACAGTATATTTATAATTATGACAGGAGGTAAAAACATTGGCATACACTAAAAAGGACGCTTACGATTACATCAACCGTTATCAACGCGAGAATTATGACAGAATAACAATTCTTAGGAAATCAGGCGAAAAAGAACGATTAACCCAGATTGCAAAAAACAACGGATATAGAACTGTAACAGAATTTATTAATGCTGCCATAGATGAAAAAATTAGCAGAATGTAAACAGTTTTAAATATATATTGACATAGTTGTAACTATATAATATAATAATATTGTCGAAAGACAATAACCATAATGCAGAGGATAGGCGAAGCCGTTGGGGAAAGGAGTAAAAATGTTAGAAGAAATGAGTGTTTTTAAGAGCTATCTAAGACGTCTTTTACAGGATTTAAAAGATTTAAAAGAAGCTTTAGCTAATAAAGAATATGAGAAAGCTTCCGAAATGGCTGATAAGCTTATAGACGATACACAAAAAGGTATCGAAGATAATTAAACAAGTTAATCAAAGGGTGAATAAGAAGGACGGCGACCTATCTAAGCCGTCCCTCTTTTTTTATACTATCACATAATAAATAATTTTACAATCCACTAATTATATCATACCAAGCGATAACCGGGAACAACACGACAAGAGACCCTTTTGTGAAAGATTAGTTTACATTTTTGTTGTAAATCTTTTTTTTTTGTATTAGAATGAAATAGATGTAAAAATATAGTAAAGAAGAATATAAGAAAACAAGAAATGAGGACGTTTTGTTATGGATGCTGTATCAGTAACGCTGTTGTGCCTTGGGCTGTTTAGCGGAATTGCACTTTTCCTGTATGGAATGAGTGTGATGGGTGACGGTCTTAAGAAGGTTGCGGGAAATAAGCTTGAGACGCTTTTGTACGGGTTGACAAGCACACCGATTAAGGGAATTTTGCTGGGTGCAGGTGTTACGGCTATTATTCAGTCATCATCGGCTACTTCGGTTATGGTAGTCGGCTTCGTTAATTCGGGTATGATGAAGGTTATACAGGGAATTGGTATTATTATGGGTGCCAATATCGGAACGAGTATAACCGGATGGATTTTGTGTCTTTCGGATATTCAGGGAGCGGGTGGTATAGCGGCTCTTTTGTCATCGTCGAGTATAGCGGCAATTGTAGCTATAATTGGTCTGCTTGTGAGAAATCTTTCAAAGAAGGAGTCTCATAAGGCAGTCGGTGATATCATGTTTGGATTTACGATACTTATGATAGGTATGTCAACCATGAAGGAGGCGATGTCTCCGCTTCAGAACAATCCTTTTTTTATGGGAATGCTTACGAAGTTTTCCAATCCGTTTCTTGGTATTCTTTTAGGTATAGTTATCACGGCAGTGCTTCAGAGCGCATCGGCATCCATAGGTATTCTGCAGTCGGTTGCAATGTCGGGATTTCTGCCTTTTTCGGCGGCACTGCCTATAGTCATGGGTATTGGTGTCGGGGCGGCATGTCCGGTTCTCATGAGTGGTATGAGTTCTAACAAGAACGGTAAGAGAACAGCACTTGTGTATCTTTTTAATGATTTGTTCGGAATGATTATATGCGGAACTCTTTTTTACACAATTCAGGCGATTGTGACAAGAGGAGGTCAGTTCGCATTTATGGATGTTGAGATGAATTCTGTCTCAATAGCCCTTCTCAATACTGTATATCGAGTTGTCACAATCGTGATACTCGCACCGTTCATCAAGCAGATTAATAAGCTTATGTTCTGGCTTGTAAAGGACTCCGAGGATGAGGTTGAGGATCAGGCAGACTTTGACCTGCTTGAGGAGCGTTTCTTAAGAAACCCTGAACTTGCACTTACTCAGGTAGGTGTTGTAATGAACGGAATGGCAAGAAAGGCACAAAAGAATGTCATGAGGGCATTTGACCTTATGGATGATTATTCTGTTGAGAAGTACAATATCATTCAGGAAAAAGAGACAATAATCGATAAATATGAGGACAAGCTTGACACATATATGATGAAGATTACAGCTGTGGGACTTAACAAGAGCCAGACAGTGCAGAACTCCAAGTATCTCCATACAGTCAGTGATTTTGAACGTATTGCTGATCACGCCTGCGGTATATCGAGGGCAGCCAAGGAAATCGTGGAGAAAAAGATTAAGTTTTCCGATGATGCGCGGCGTGAGCTTGCAATTCTGTACAGTGCTGTTAAGGAAGAACTTGATATGACTGTTAAGTCATTTACTGAGGATGATATAGATATGGCAAGACAGGTGGAACCGCTTAGAATCACAGTGAGAATGTTATGTGCAGAGCTTAAGCGAAACCACATTACTCGTCTTCAGAGCGGTAACTGTGATGCAATCAATGGATTTGTTTTTAATGATCTTTTGACGAATCTTGAGAGAATTGTTGCGCATTGCTCCAACGTAGCCGTTGCCATGATGGAGTTTGAATCGGATGATTTCAACACACACCAGTATCTGAAGGAGCTCAGAGATTCAGAGGATTCCGGTATTGTAAAGGATGTCAACTATTATTCTGAAAAGTATTCGGTGGATAAGAAATAAAATATATTTGATGGAGGAGTGGAATGATGAAGAGAGTAAAAATAACGTATAATGCACCGGTGACACTTACTTTTGTACTATTATGCTTTTTGGCGACTTTGCTCAATTACATAACTCAGGGCGGAAGTAACGTGCTTTTGTTTATGACATACCATTCTTCACTTGCCAACCCGCTTACCTATCTGCGGTTTTTTACTCATGTGTTAGGACATAGCGGATGGTCACATTTTATAGGAAACGCCTCGTATCTGTTGCTGCTTGGCCCGATGCTTGAGGAAAAGCATGGCGGAAAAGAGATAATAGAAGTGATGTTATTGACGGCATTCGTTACAGGTGTTATCAACTATATTTTCTTTCCTTATGTTGCACTTTGCGGAGCAAGCGGAGTAGTATTCTCGTTTATTCTCATGACTTCGTTCACAGGCTTTAGATATGGCGAGATACCGATAAGTTTTATTCTTGTAGCGGTTATATTTATAGGGCAGCAGATTTACGGTGGTATAGTGTATGACAACAATATTTCATACATGGCTCACATTACCGGTGGTGTCGTAGGTTCGGTAACAGGTTATATGCTTAATAAACAAAAATAAAAGTTCCCCATCTGCAGGTTGTGCCTGTGAGATGGGGGTCTTTTGTAATGTTCTATTATTCGTTTCGGTTGCGGTTAAGTCGTGTGAACTCACGGGCGATTAACAGAATGGATTCATTGTATTCGAGCGGAAGAGATGACATCATGGATACAACGTCTTTTTGCATGTCATTTGAGTTGTCGTGACCGAACACTATGGTGTCGAGTGAGACATGCAGACCTCTTGACAGCTTGATCAGGGTATCCACAGACATTGACTTGCGTCCGTTCTCGATTTCTGATAAGAATGTGACAGATATGCCGGTCTTTTCGGCGAGCTCCTGCTGCGTCATGTTAAGGGAACGCCTGAGCTGGTAAATCTTGTTACCTATGATACGGTTGGTATCATGGGAAGTACAGTTCATATAATTCCTCCTATGCTATTTATTTGTTAAAACCTTGTTTAACTATAAGTACAAAATACCAAAAAATGGCAATTTATTAAATTAACAATAGTTTATAATTTGTTAAACAAAGACGCTTTGACAGCTATTTTATAAAATGTTACAATGAGCAAAACTGAAATATATGAATATTATAGGAGTGTGAGACAGTTGGGCATAGTGATGGAGGATATTTTAGGCTTCAATTTTTTTCAATACGGAAGCCCGTATACAGGAGAATGCGGAGGAATGCATTTTAGGATGGAGAGAAGCCCGCTGGAAAATGTGGTGTTTAATCATGATCCTCACAAGAATGATGAGGCTTTGTTTGCGGTTACGGTGTGGAGGGGACCGTTCAATTATGATACCACCCGTCAGAAAAAGATTACGGCACAGTTTCCTTTTACGGAGGAGGGGAGAATTCAGGCTGTGCAGTGGTTGAATGAACGATACAATGAGAAGATTGATTACTGGGCAGAGGGGATACCACTGTTCCCGAGATACACCACCGATGAAGACGAAGTCGATGAAAATATCTCAGATGGGAACGCGGATGAGCAGATGGAGGGCTAGCCTGCCGTGATGCCGGATAGGAAGTCTGTGACAGCATCGGAGAGAGGGAGAGCTTCACTTACACAGTAACTTACCTCTCTTTTTTTTATGTATAAATCAGGTGGGGTTACTTCCATAAGAGCACCTGTTTCAAGTTCGTTTTTGACAAATTCGCGTATAACACAGCCTATTCCAAGCCCGGTCTTGGCAAACTCAATAAGAAGGTCCATACTGCCGATTTCCATTAGAGTTATCTGTGCGAGAGGAAGTTCGTTTATGTAGGTGTCGACATAGGTTCTTGTCACGTTGTCCTTGGTGAGCAGCATGAGATTGGCACCGTGAAAAAGATTGCTCATGTCCGTGTGCTCCCTGAGAAGAAGATTCTTTATGTACGCCGGGGAAGCGACAAAGGTATCCTGAATTGAACCGGCGCTATACAGCTTAAGTCCTTTGGTAGAGTCAGGTGTGGCTATAAGTCCTATGTCTATATCGTGGTTGTCGATAAGGGCTTTGGTATGCAGGGATGACTGACAATTTATTGATATGCTCACATGAGGGTTCTTGCGGACGTATTTTTGAAGCCTTGGAAGAAGAATATATTTACACAGGGTGTTGCTTGCACCGAAGCGGATGCGTCCGACACCAAGCAGCTTTCTTGAGCTTAACAGCATTTCGCCTGCGTTAATCTCGTTGAAGGCAGCGAGAATGTGATTATAGAGAAGATCACCTTCTTCCGTGAGCTTTACACCTCTCGAACTTCGATAGAACAGTGTTGTGTCGAGTTCGTTTTCAAGCTGACGGATGGCTTTACTGACGGCCGGCTGACTGATGAAGAGCTTTTTTGATGCCTCTGAGAGATTGCCTGCCTGTGCAACCATGATAAAAATATTGTATAGATTGAGTGAGGCGTGATTTATATTGTTCATTATATTATATTCTCCATTTCGATTCATACAAACATAATAACTTGTAGTTATAATAAATATAAATAATATGTATTTTAAGAATAGCAAAAAATGTGCTATGATGCAAGTAATAACTTGATAATCTTATTGCTCTATATGATTATTAAAGAAAAACAGTGAAATGAGGAATTATTATGGGTATGACTATGACACAGAAGATTCTGGCTGCACATGCCGGTCTTCCTTATGTTGAGGCAGGACAGCTTATTGAGGCTGACCTTGATTTGGTTCTTGGAAACGATATAACATCACCTGTTGCCATTCATGAGATGGATAAGATGAAGGTCAATGGCGTATTTGATAAGGATAAGATTGCGCTTGTTCCTGATCATTTTGTACCGAATAAGGATATTAAGTCGGCAGAGCATTGCAAGTGTGTGAGAGAATTTGCAAAGAGAAATGACATTACCAACTATTTCGAGGTTGGACAGATGGGAATTGAGCATGCACTTCTTCCTGAGAAAGGACTCACCGTTGCGGGCGACGTTGTAATCGGTGCCGATTCACATACCTGTACTTACGGAGCACTTGGAGCATTCTCAACCGGTGTCGGCTCTACGGATATGGCAGCGGGAATGGCTACAGGCAAGGCTTGGTTTAAGGTACCTTCAGCGATTAAGTTCGTGCTTACAGGCAAGCCTTCTAAGTGGGTGAGCGGCAAGGATGTAATTCTTCACATTATAGGAATGATTGGTGTTGACGGTGCACTTTACAAGTCAATGGAGTTCGTTGGTGACGGAATAAAGAGTCTTTCAATGGATGACAGATTTACAATTGCCAACATGGCTATTGAAGCAGGTGGAAAGAATGGAATTTTCCCTGTAGATGATATTGCAGAGGCATATATTAAGGAACATTCGAACAAAAAATACACGATATATGAGGCTGATGAGGATGCCGTATATGATGAGACATACACTATAGACCTTAGCACACTTAAGCCTACAGTTGCATTTCCTCATCTTCCTGAGAATACGCACACGGTTGATGAAGCAGGAGATATCAAAATTGATCAGGTTGTAATCGGCTCATGTACTAACGGAAGACTTGACGATCTTCGTATTGCAGCAGAGGTTCTTGAAGGGAGAAAGGTTGCAAAGGGACTCAGAGTCATCGTAATTCCGGCAACACAGGCAATTTATCTTCAGGCGATGGAGGAAGGTCTTTTAAAGACATTTATCGAAGCGGGAGCTGTTGTGAGTACGCCTACATGCGGGCCTTGCCTTGGAGGATACATGGGTATTCTTGCTGAGGGCGAGAGATGTGTCTCGACGACTAACCGTAACTTCGTAGGACGTATGGGACATGTAAAGTCGGAGGTATATCTTGCAAGCCCGGCAGTGGCTGCTGCAAGTGCCGTGACAGGAAAAATAAGTGAACCTGCAGAACTTGGTCTGTAGATGAATGGAGGATTAATATGAAAGCATCAGGAAGAGTGTTCAAATTTGGAGATAATGTAGATACGGATGTTATCATTCCGGCAAGATATCTCAATTCATCCGACCCTGCAGAGCTTGCAACACACTGCATGGAGGATATAGACAAGGATTTTGTAAAGAAGGTAAAAAAGGGAGACATAATCGTTGCCGACAAGAACTTCGGCTGTGGCTCATCAAGAGAGCATGCTCCGATTGCCATCAAGGCTGCCGGTGTGAGCTGTGTTATAGCGGAGACATTTGCGAGAATTTTCTACCGCAATGCAATCAATATAGGTCTGCCAATCATCGAGTGTGCTGAGGCTAGCAGGGATATTGAGGATGGTGATGAGGTTGAGATTGATTTTGACAGCGGTGTCATAACTAATGTGACCAAGAATAAGCAGTACAAGGGACAGGCATTTCCTGAGTTCATGCAGAAGCTCATTGCCGCCGGCGGTCTTATCAATTACATTAACAATAAGTAGAGACATAATCACGAAAGCGTTTTGACAGCTTTACTGAATTGTAGAGCTTGGCGTATTCGATGGCAGATATATCTTCGAGATAGTTTTCATGGTATGCTTTTGTGCAGCCCTTGTCATGAAGCATTGCGACAGCCTTGTTGTAGGCTATCGCAGCTTCGTTCTCAGAGCTGTATCTTCCTATTATATAGTTGCCATTGATGTGGATGCGGGAACGGTAGCTTACGCGGCCGTTCTTTTTTATTGCCTCGACACCGTGGTAGCGGTTGATTATTCTTATATTGTCATAGCGGTAATCGCTGTCGTCACCGTTAATAAATTCATAGTCACGGCCTTTGACCGCATGGCTTCTTATTCCGTATCTGGATAATATATTGACCTGCATGCCGTAATCCGCCACAAACAGGTATCCCTGCCGCTTTATTATTGTGTGGTTTGAATAGTAAAAGAGGTCATCGACATTGAATTTGAGTGCCTCATTCTCGGAAAGAAAATACATAAAATAATTCTTCATCATATATATTGGTGTCTTTATATAGATTCCTTTATCACGAAAATTGAGCAGTATGACATATTTATCGAAGCTCAGGACACGGCAGTGTGAGTGGTAGTCCTCTGACGTACACTCACAGTTACATGAGCCGGTTATGGCAAGAGCCTCGGTGTAGGCGAGGTTAGCTTCCGCCTCGGTTGGAAAGCTGCCGAGACTTATATGCTTGTTTTTGTATGTAAATGACGAGCGGTAATATATGGTGCCATCTTTTTTCTGAGCCTTGAATGCGCCGGGTAATGCCATGGTTTTCTCCGTTTCTTCCTAGTTAAAGATTCCGATATCAATTATAGCCTCAGAAGCCTGCTCTTGCAATGTAAAAGAACCTGAAAATGTAAGAAAATGTAAGAATTTACATTTTGCATGCAGCATGCTCCATTTTGGACCTGAATTCGGGGCAATTATCCCACTTAAATACTTAAAAAATCCAAAAAATAAGCTGTTTTCCCCCACTTTTTGAAAATAAATTCGGAGAAAAGACGGTAATAATAAATTCGCCGTTTTACCATAAAAAAATATCAATAGGCAAAAGTTACAAAAAATATGAATAAAAACACAAAAATTAGGGCATAATTCCGAATAAAATTGTTACAAAATTGTTACAAAAGACGTTTTTCACAAAAAACGGAGTTTTGATTGACAAAAATGAAATCGTAAATATAATTGCAACAAGAACGAAAAAACATTTATTTGAATGAGAGGTTTTTAAGATGAAGAATATTTTTTCGCTCTTTAATGGTGTTTTTTGTTTCTTTAAAACCATTACCAAGAGTATGTACAGAAGATGTGCCATTATTGCTTCAGGTTCTGCGGTAATTGCGGTTGTGTGTCTTAACTCGACATGCTATGGCGGAGGTGGAAAGAACAATGTCGTTTCATCATATACGGGAACCGGACAGGTTGCGGAGGATGAAGAAACGGACGATGACACTGATGAAGAGACAACAGTATTCACATCACTGATCAATTCAGACATGACATTGGAAAACGAAAATTATGCCAGACCGCTGCTTGACATGAGTTTAGAGGATAATATTTCGAAATACCGTTGTGTCTATGTTGATGTGAATGAAATGCGGATGGCAGAAGAAGCACTTGTGAGTGCGGATTATATCAATCCGATTATTACAATCACGGACGAGGAATACAATAACCTTGTTCGAATTGTTGAGGCTGAGGCAACGGGACTTGACATTAAAGCGAAGATTCTTGTTGCGAATGTAGTTATCAACAGAGTATTTTCAAATGATTTTCCTAACAATGTAACAGATGTTATTTTTCAGGAGAACGGAGCACAGTTTCAGCCGGTTATGGACGGAAGATACTATTCGGTATCGCTTACGGACACTTCTTATGAAGCGGTTGACAGAGCACTTGTCGGAGAGGATTATTCTGAGGGAGCACTTTTCTTTGCGGCTACGGCATCAGCAGGTGACGGAAGCTGGTTTGCAACTCACCTAAGAAGACTCTTTGAGTATAATGGACATGTATTCTTTGGATATTATTAAGGAATTAAGGAAATACTGAAGAATTTACTTGTTTAATGAAATAAAGTGTGATAAAATGGGCGGTAAGTATTAAGCTTATCGCCTTTTTATTGCGTTTTACGACGCAGGGTGTTACTGAAAATAACAAAAATGATCTTGTGGAGGATGCTATGGAATTATTTTATAAAAGTACCAGGGATGACAATGTGAAGGTCACTGCTTCTAAGGCAATTCTTAAGGGTCTTGCAGATGACGGCGGACTGTTTGTGCCGGAGAGTATACCTGTTCTTGATAAGAGCTTTGAAGAGCTTTCAAAGCTGAGCTACGGAGAGGTTGCTTATGAAGTTATGAAGCTTTTCTTTACGGATTTCACAGAGGAAGAACTCAAAAACTGTATTGCCAATGCTTATGACAGCAAGTTCGACACCCCTGAGATAGCACCGCTTGTCAAGGCGGATGGTGCATATTTCCTTGAATTATTTCACGGTGCTACAATTGCATTCAAGGATATGGCATTATCAATTCTTCCACATCTTATGACAACATCAGCGAGAAAGAATAACATTAAGAATGATATTGTTATTCTGACGGCAACATCCGGTGATACAGGCAAGGCTGCTCTTGCCGGTTTTGCCGATGTCAAGGGAACCAAGATAATCGTGTTCTATCCTAAGGACGGCGTAAGTCCTATTCAGGAAAAGCAGATGGTTACACAGAAGGGCGATAATACTTATGTAGTTGGAATTAAGGGTAACTTCGACGATGCCCAGACCGGCGTTAAGAATATATTCGGTGACAAGGAGCTTGCGGCAGAGCTTGATGCGGCAGGATATCAGTTCTCATCAGCCAATTCAATCAACATAGGAAGGCTTGTTCCGCAGATAGTTTATTATGTATATTCATATGTTAAGCTTCTTGCCAATGAAGAGATTATGTCAGGTGAGAAAATTAATGTTGTGGTACCTACAGGTAATTTCGGCAACATTCTGGCTGCCTTCTATGCAAAGAACATGGGACTTCCGATTGCAAAGTTAATCTGTGCGTCGAATGAGAACAAGGTTTTGTATGATTTCTTCAGCACAGGTGTATATGACAGAAACAGAGAGTTTAAGCTTACAAGCTCCCCTTCAATGGATATTCTTATATCGAGCAATCTTGAGAGACTTATTTACCGCATTGCAGGTGGTTCGGCAGAGGAAAATAAGAAACTCATGGCACAGCTTAAGGATAACGGCAGATATGAGATTTCTGACAAGATGAGGGCAGAGCTTGGTGATTTCTATGGCAATTATGCGAGCGAGCAGGAGACGGCGCAGACTATAAAGAAGCTCTATGAAGACACAGGATATGTAATTGATACACATACGGCTGTTGCTGCAGCAGTATATCATAAGTATGCCGCAGATGGAGATAACAATAAGACCGTAATTGCTTCAACGGCAAGCCCGTTCAAGTTCACAAGAAGTGTAATGAATGCGATTGACGGTGAGAAATATGCAGACATGACGGATTTTGAATTGGTTGATGAGCTCTCTAAGATTGCCAATGTGGCAGTGCCTAAGGCAATAGAGGAGATAAGAACGGCACCTGTGCTTCACACAAGAGTATGTGACAGAACACAGATGAAAGAGACCGTGAAGGATATTCTTAATGTATAATAAAAATACTTAACGATAATGAACCATGCTATTGTTAGTTGACGATTAACGGTAGTATGGTTTTTTGCATAAAAACGCTTGAAAAGAGCCGGATTTTGTTATAGTATAGAACATATATTTGCTTTTTGGAATTTTGGAGGAGTTTATGGCGGAGAAGAAACAGGATTATGGTGCCGGAAGCATTACTATCTTAGAAGGACTTGAGGCGGTCAGAAAGCGTCCGGGAATGTATATAGGAAGTGTTTCCACTAAGGGACTTAATCATCTCATATATGAGATTGCCGATAACGCGGTGGATGAGCATCTTGCCGGTTACTGTGATTCTATATGGGTTACACTTAATAATGATGGGACGGCTGTGATTAAGGATAACGGTAGAGGTATACCGGTGGGTATACATCCTAAGGCGGGAATTCCGGCGGTTGAAGTTGTATTTACGATGCTTCATGCCGGAGGCAAATTCGGCGACGGGGCATACAAGATTTCGGGAGGACTTCACGGAGTAGGTGCATCGGTTGTCAATGCACTGTCGAGATGGCTTGAAGTTGAGATAAGACAGGACGGAAAGGTGTACAGACAGCGGTATGAACGCGGACATGTCATGGCACCGCTTGCAGAAACCGGCACATGCAGGAAGAATGATACCGGAACGACTGTTACCTTCCTTCCTGATGATGAGATATTTGAAAAGACATATTTTAAAGCCGATCAGGTAAAAAGCCGACTTCATGAGACAGCTTATCTTAATCCGGGACTTACAATCTATTTTGAGAATAAGAGAAGCGGAGAGGCGGAGTCGGATGTATTTCATGAGCCGGACGGAATTAAGGCTTATGTAAAGGCACTCAATGAAGGGCTTGATACGCTTCATGATGTTATATATTACAAGCATACGAGCGAGGGCATAGAGGTGGAGTGTGCCGTTCAGTTCGTTGATGCTTTTCAGGAGAATATTCTCGGCTTCTGTAACAACATTTACACGCAGGAGGGCGGAACACATCTGACAGGTTTTAAGACCAAGTTTACGGTTGTAATCAACCAGTACGCGAGAGAGCTTGGAATTCTTAAGGATAAGGATGTCAACTTTACCGGGCAGGATGTACGAAACGGAATGACGGCGGTTATCGCCGTAAAGCACCCTGAACCGAGGTTTGAGGGACAGACTAAGACGAAGCTTGACAATCAGGACGCGGGCAAGGTTGTTGCGGAGGTTACGGGCGATGAGCTTGTGCGCTATTTTGACAAGAATCTTGAGACATTAAAGACAGTTATAGCCTGTGCAGAGAAGTCAGCTAAGATTCGTAAGGCTGAGGAGAAGGCTAAGACCAATCTGCTTGTTAAGCAGAAGTTCTCGTGCGACAGCAATGGAAAGCTCGCCAATTGTGAGAGCCGCAACCCTGAGGAATGCGAGGTATTCATAGTTGAGGGAGATTCGGCAGGAGGTTCTGCAAAGACAGCGAGAAACAGACGCACACAAGCCATACTTCCAATCAGAGGTAAGACTCTCAATGTAGAGAAGGCTACAATGGATAAGGTGCTCGCCAATGCAGAGATTAAGACAATGATAACCAGCTTTGGCTGTGGCTTCGCAGAAGGCTATGGCAATGATTTCGATATAACCAAGCTAAGATACAATAAGATTATTATTATGACTGATGCGGATGTTGATGGAGCGCATATTGCGACGCTTCTTCTTACATTCTTTTATCGTTTTATGCCAGAGCTTATACAGGAGGGGCATGTTTATCTGGCAACGCCGCCATTGTATAAGGTTGTTCCTAAGAAAGGGGAGGGGCAGTATCTGTACGATGACAAGGCGCTTGAAAAGTACAGAAAGACACATACATGCAGTTTTACACTGCAGAGATATAAGGGACTTGGAGAGATGGATGCAGAGCAGTTATGGGAGACAACGCTCAATCCGGAGACAAGAATCCTTAAGCGCGTTGAGATTGAGGATGCGAAGATGGCATCGGATGTCACTGCCATGCTTATGGGAAGCGATGTAGAGCCGAGACGCAGGTTCATATATGAGCATGCACACGATGCTGAGCTTGATCTGGCATAACGGTGTAAAAATATTGGGTCACTGAGGGTACAGTGACGCGGAGGAATGGAGATTAATATGGCAGAACAAATTATGCAGACAGAGTATTCGGAACTGATGCAGAAATCATACATTGATTATTCCATGAGTGTAATAACGGCACGTGCCGTACCGGACGTCCGCGACGGACTCAAGCCGGTTCAGAGACGTGTACTGTATGCCATGGAACAGCTTGGACTTAACTATGACAAGCCGCACCGTAAGTCGGCGCGTATTGTCGGAGATACGATGGGTAAATACCATCCGCATGGTGACAGCTCAATATACGATACACTTGTTGTACTTGAGCAGGATTTTAAGAAGGGAATGGCACTTGTCGACGGTCACGGCAATTTTGGTTCCATAGAGGGTGATGGTGCCGCGGCAATGCGATATACGGAGGCAAAGCTAAAGAAGTTTACGCAGGATGTCTATCTTGCAGACCTTGATAAGAATGTTGTTGATTTCATGCCGAACTTTGATGAGACGGAGAAAGAACCGGTGGTTCTTCCTGTTCGTGTTCCGAATCTTCTTGTCAATGGCTCCGAGGGTATTGCAGTAGGTATGACGACGAGCATACCGACACATAATCTAGGTGAGGTTATCGATGCGGTTAAGGCATGCATGGATAATTCTGATATAACGACAGCCGAACTTATGAATTATATAACGGGTCCTGATTTTCCTACAGGAGGCCTTGTGGTCAATAAGAGTGAGCTGCCTGATATATATGAGAGCGGGACAGGAAAAATCAAGCTCAGAGGTAAGGTGGAGTTTGAACCGGCGGCAAAGAAGGGCGACAAGGATAAGCTTGTTGTGACCGAGATTCCGTATACAATGATCGGGGCGGGAATAGGTAAGTTTATCTCAGATGTTGTCGATTTGATTGAGACAAAAAAGACCCAGGACATCACGGATATTTCCAACGAATCGTCCAAGGAGGGAATAAGAATCGTACTTGAGCTCAAGAAGAATGTTGATGTGGAGAAGTTAATCAACATGCTCTACAAAAAGACCAAGCTTGAGAATTCGTTCGGCGTGAACATGCTTGCAATTGTTGACGGCAGACCTGAGACCTTAGGTCTTAAGCAGATTATAAAGCATCATATTGACTTCCAGTTTGAGCTTGCAACACGAAAATATACAACACTTCTCAACAAGGAGCTTGAGAACAAGGAAATAAAGGAAGGACTTATACGGGCCTGCAATATAATAGATCTGATTATTGAAATCCTTCGTGGAAGCAGGAATCTTAAGATGGCGAAGGAATGTCTTATAAGCGGCAATGTCGAGGGCATCAGCTTCAAGTCGGAGAAATCAAAGAAGGATGCGGCTAAGCTGCACTTTACGGAGAGACAGGCATCGGCTATTCTTGAGCTTCGTCTGTATAAGCTCATAGGACTCGAAATACTTGCACTTGAGAAGGAGTATGAGGAGACGCTTGCGAGAATTGCTGAATATGAGGATATTCTTAACAGCAGAAGAACAATGGTCAAGGTTATAAAGAAAGACCTTGACAACATAAAGAAAGAGTATGCACTCCCGAGACGAACTGTTGTGGAGGACGCTGAAGAAGCGGTATTCGAGGAGCAGAAGATGGTTGAGCAGGAGGTGGTATTCCTGATGGACCGCTTTGGGTATGCCAAGACAATAGATACGGCTGCCTATGAGAGAAATAAGGAAGCTGCACATGCTGAGAATAAGTATGTCTTCAACTGTATGAATACTGATAAGATATGCATATTTACGGACAACGGCAATCTTCATCAGATTAAGGTGAAGGATATTCCTTTTGTGAAGTTCAGGGATAAAGGAACTCCTATAGACAACCTTGGCAATTACAGCAGTGCGGGCGAGGAGATTATATTCCTGTGCTGCAGTAGTCTGCTTGCCGGGCGCAAGCTTCTGTTTACGACGAAGAAAGCTATGATGAAGCTTGTCGATGGAGCCGAGTTCGATGTGTCTAAGAGGACGGTTGCGGCGACTAAGCTGTCAGAGAATGATCTGATAACAAGTATAGAGATTATCAGTGCCGTCAACACACAGAATGTTGTTCTTCAGACGGAGAACGGATATTTTCTTAAATTTATGTTGGAAGAGATACCGGAAAAGAAGAAGAGTGCGGTCGGTGTGCGCGGAATGAAGATTGATGATAAGGATGCTGTGGATGAGGTATACCTGATTCCGGAGGATGCAGACATATCAATTCAGTACAAGGATAAGGACATCTCACTTAAGAAGCTTAAGCTGTCTAAGCGGGATGCCAAAGGACAGAAAAGGTAAAATAAATGAGTGGTTATTTCAATGCGAAATAACCACTCATTTTGTATTATCTGAGTATATGAAAATATCCGGCGCAATCAGCTTCACTGGCTGAGCTTGTGAAGTGTGATGCAGTTAGGCGTATCAATCTTAACCGGATTGCCATTCATTACAAGAAGACCTTTTTCATAATGTATTGTGAAGAAGGTGAGAGTTCCTGACTCGTTGTTGACGCTTACGAGATGCTTTTCGTCAGGGAAGAGATTGATGTCCTTAGGATAATCCCCGCTGATTGGAAGGCTGTTCTTGAGTGATAAAAGACCTGTCTCCTTATCTACGGAGTAAATGGTGACGCTGTTGTCTCCCGCATTGGAGCAGAATACATAATCGCCGTTTTTAGATACCTGTATGGCAGCGGCAGCGGTATTCTCCTTGTGCCCCTTTCTTACGGTGAATATGTTCTGTATAAATTCAAAACGTGTCTTGTTCTCAGGAGTATACTTATACACATCTATGTAATTCTTCAGCTCACACACAATATATGCATACTTTCCGTCCGGGCTGAAGGTAATCTCGCGCGGGGCGGATTCAAGCTGGCATCTGATAATATCTGAAAGCTTCAGCCTGCCGGTTGCCTTGTCAAAGTCGTAGAGCTTAACCTGATCCATACCGATATCGCATACACAGAGTAAATCTTCATCAGGCGTTAATACGGAACAGTTGATGTGGGGACGGAAATTGCGCTCTGCGATACTTCCCATACCCTTGTGGTATACCTCAGCCGTTATTGCTCCTACAGTTCCGTCGGCATTGATGTGAAGAACCGTCAGCTTGCCGTCATGATAACCTGATACAAATATATAGTCGTCAGCTTTTGTGAGTGAAAGATGGCAGCCACGCATGCCCTTTATTGAAGAAGTATTCATATATTCAAGTCCGCCGTCAGGCTTGATCTTAAAGGCTGCAACGCCTTCATCGACTATTGAATAGAGATATCTGCCGTTATGAGAAACAATAAGATATGATGAATTGTTGACAATGACCTCCTCACGGTATGACATATGTCCCGCTTCGTTATCAACATCCAATATGGTAATTCCTTTGCTTGAATCATGTGTGTAGGAACCTACATAAGCAACATATTTTTCAGCCATAGTAACCTCAATTCCGCCACAGTAGATGTGGCACGTTATTTGTAAATTAAAAGGGCTGCCGGTTAAAATGGCAGCCCGGATTTATATTTATTTTACGTCAATAGAGGTTATTTTACAAGCGTTTTCATAACTTTTGAAAGTAAAATCGTAAGAGGCTTATAGAGAAAAAGTGCAGTCAAAAAATTACCTATACAGTGTACTATATCAAAAGGTATTCCGCTTATAAAATATGCAAAGCCCGAACCTATGCCGAACATTACTCCCTGAGTGATTGAGCACAGTGCTCCAAAGACAAGTCCGAACGCACCATTGATTACAGCCCAGAAAACGGCTGAATCATTGCGCCTTAACAGCATTGTAATTCCCCATAAAACCGCCCAGACATAGAGATACATTATCCACCAGCTTCCAAAGCCCCAGAATATGCCTTCAAGCAGAACGAATACATATATTGGAAAAAGAGCTTTTTTGCCGAATATTTTGGTGTATACCAGAAAAAGTACGGACACAACCTCTATATTTGGAAGAAAGCTTAAGGCAACCTGACCGACATATGCGATTGCTCCGAGCATTCCTAGAAGTACTATCTCAAAAGTCTTATATTTCATAAGGTGGTTTTACCTGCCTAGTATGTCTCAAGTGCAAGCTTGAAGGTGTCACCGTCATTGACAGGTGTTGAATCCACACCTGTAGATGCATAGTCATCGCCTATATAAAGCGCCCAGTACTGATGAGCCGAGTCGTCGGCTGTTACGCCGTCAACTGTCTTTACATATAAGCCCCATTCAGACTCATCGCCTGCAATAAGGTTATCCTGCTCAAGAGCTCCGCGCAGGTAATCCTCGTCGGTCTTGATGGTGAAGTCCTTGGTGCTTGCGTCAGCGTATACCACGGTTAAAGTGATGGTCTTGTTTCCACCTGCATCCTTTGGCTGAGGTCTTAAGTTGATGTAGAGCAGTGCCAGAACTACAACAGCTACAACTAAGCCAAGAACACCAAATAAAATCTTCTTATTCTTTTTGCTCATTTGTTTTCTCCTTTAAATTATGTATTTTTGCCATAAAGTATTATCCGGTCATCGCAGATGTGCAATACAAAAATTGCAATACTTTTCACATAAGGCAGGTCTTCTGACTCAAGATATGGCATCCGCATCTGTCTTCCCGGAGCAGAGCTGCCCCAGTGACTTTTTCACCGGCACTTGGTGCTTAGCGGACTAATCTTTTACAGCGACGGGCTCGTTCAGGATTATCACCTGATTCCCTCTTAGCAGCCGGAATACCGGCTGAACCATTATGTCCGGCATTCTGTATACACAGAACTTTATTAGTGTATAACATTGGGAGTCAAAAGTCAAACAGAATGAAATCGGGCAGGGAAGAACAGTCGTAATCATTGAAAGGATGGAAATGATATGGTAAGATTAACAAACAGGCACAAACACAATTTATACTTTTGCCACTTACATCATGAAATCGGGGTATAAAAATATGAACGCGGCGGATAAGAAGAGAGTATATATTCTGGATATAATAAGGGGCATTCTGATAATATATGTTGTTTATTATCATTTTATGTATGATTTGAATGACATTATGGGGCATGAGATTGGGTATCTCTACTCTGAATGGTTCTCGACAGTGAGGGACTGCATGTCAGGGTCACTCATATTCATATCCGGAATATCATGTAATTTTTCAAGAAATAATATAAAGAGAGGTGCAAGAACGTCACTCATTGCACTCTTGCTTTCAACAGTTACGGCGGTGGTGATGCCCTCGCAGACAATAATATTCGGAATTCTGCATCTGCTGGGAATGATGATGCTGATGTACGGATTCGGTGAGCTTGCTGCAAATAAAATCAGAAGAAAAAAAGTGCAGAAAAAAGAAGCTTCAATGCCGGTAAGAGTTGTCATGATGTCAGTATTTTTAATGTTGTTTTTTGTGTGCCGAAATGTATATTACGGCTGGCTGACATTTGGAAATTTCAGGCTGTACCTGCCGGATGTTCTGTATGGCGGAAGCAACGGCTTTCTTTATATAATGGGATTTTGGCAGAGACTAAGCTCGGCAGACTACTATCCGCTCATTCCGTGGGGATTTTTATTTTTGGCGGGAGCGATGATCGGACGCATATTTAAGAGCGACAGGCTTCCGTGGTTTATGTATATGAATTTTTGTCCGCCGCTTGCGTTCATCGGCAGGCATACCATGATAATATATCTAGCACATCAGCCGATACTTCTTGGTATTTTTATGCTTGCGCAGAAGCTTGTATAATTGATGCCTTTCTTGGAATAATAATCGGGCAATGATTTATCGTTGTATATTTATTATTCGGAGGTGTTGACATGAACGATTTAGCTTGTGGAGTTAAGAGCTGTGCCTATAATGAGAGCAACTGCTGTAAGAGGGAAGGAATCAAGGTCGACGGAGCAATGGCTGAGAATTCCGCATCCACATGTTGTTCATCATTCTGTGAATGTGGAAGTCCGCGTGTGACATCAGCTTGTGAGTGTGAACCTAAAAGAGTCACCAATATTATCTGTGACGCGGTTAAGTGCCGTTACAATGAGGACAAGAATTGTACGGCGAAGCATGTTGATGTAACGGGAAGCCATGCCATGATTGCTTCAGAGACGGAGTGTGCAACATTCGTAGGCAGATAGCACGTAGTAATTATATGCCTATATAAGGCGGAGCCCGTCTTAAATGTCGGGCTCTGCTTTTTGTTGACAAAAGAAGAATAAGAGTATACAATAAGCAAAGTGTATTATATGATGCAATTTTAACGGTGGATGAGAGGTGAGAACATGCAGTCAAATGAGGCGCAGAATAAGGCAATCAACCATATTGACGGACCGATGCTGGTGCTTGCGGGACCGGGGTCGGGAAAAACAACGGTAATCACAAGGCGCGTTGAGAAACTTATAAGACACGGAATTAATCCTATGAACATTCTGGTAATTACGTTCACTAAGGCAGCGGCGAATGAGATGAAGGAGCGTTTTTACCGCCTTATGGCTGACGGTACGGAACCATACCGCAATGTCACATTCGGAACCTTTCATGCTGTATTTTTCACTATTCTTAAGCATGCCTACAATCTGTCGGCGGATAATATCATAAGAGAAGAGGGGCGGTATGCGATAGTTAAGGCGGCAATCGGGCAATATGAGCTTGATATAGAGGATGAGCGGGAGTTTACCGCCAATGTGCTCGGTGAGATTGCCAGGGTTAAGTCTGACAGAATACCGATACAGAACTATTATTCGACTAACTGTCCGGCGGATATATTCAGAAAGATATATGATGAGTATAACACAAGGCTTAAGAATACGAGAAAGCTGGATTTTGAGGATATGTTAGGATACACCTATGAGCTTTTGACACAGCGGAGTGATATATTGTCGGCATGGCAGGGAAAATATAAGTATATTCTTATCGATGAATTTCAGGATATCAATAAGGTTCAGTATGACACGATAAGGCTGCTTGCCGCTCCTGAGAATAATCTTTTTATTGTTGGCGATGATGACCAGAGTATATACGGCTTCAGAGGCTCTAAGCCTGATATAATGCTTAATTTCGGCAAGGATTACGGGAATGCGGCTCAGGTGACTTTGGATGTCAACTACCGCTCGACACCTGAGATAGTTAAAGCGGCAGGTGATGTGATAAGGTTCAATAATAAGAGATATAAGAAGAACATAACACCTGACAGGGAATCCGGTGGGGCGGTTGTAGTAAGAAGAACAAAGGATTTTATTGATGAGTATAATGAGGTATGCGAACGAATTAAGGCGGTGACGGACGGTGACAGGAAGCGTTACGGTGATATAGCTGTTTTGTACAGGACGTCGGCTGGAATAGGTTCGCTGGTAAGGAAGCTTATGGAGAACGGAATACCGTTTCAGATAAGGGATAAGCTGCCGGATATGTTCGAACACTGGATTGCCAAGGATATTTTTGCATATATAAGGCTTGCCTGCGGCACTGCAAACAGGGCGGATTTTATATCGGTATGCAACAAGCCCAAGCGCTATATAGGGCGGGATTATCTGACAGATGAGGAAATTAATCTTGACAAACTCTGTACATATTATGAGGATAAGCAGTGGATGGTGGAGAGAATACTCAAGCTTAAGAAGGATTTGGAACTTGTTGCAAAACTCAATCCTTATGCTGCCGTGAACTATATAAGAAGGGGCATAGGCTACGACGATTATATTACGGAGTATGCCATGAATCATCATATTCAGGCGGACGAATTGTTCGATGTACTCAATGACATTCATGAGAGTGCGAGAGATCACAATACATTTGCGGAGTGGGACAGGGCGGTGAGTGAGTACCGGCAGCGTGTACATGAGGTTCCACATAATGATATTCCAAGGGTTACACTCACAACAATGCACAGCTCCAAGGGCTTAGAGTTCGACACTGTGTTTATAATTGACGCCAATGAGGGAAACTGCCCACATAAGAAGGCGGTGCTTGATACGGATATAGAGGAAGAGAGAAGAATGTTTTATGTTGCCATGACGAGGGCAAAAAGACACTTGTACATATACAGTTCATACGAAAAATATAACAAGACACTTGAAGTGAGCAGATTTTTGATTGAGGGCGGGCTGTATGTTCCGGAAAAATCAAAATACAATGCAAAAGCCCCCGTTACAGGAGGCTTCAGAGCAGGTGGAAGCGGTTATAAATGGAACCGCTCCGGCACCAATTATTCAGGTTAGAGTGGCTGATGATTATTCCTCGTCGTCATCAGCTAAGAGTTCAGCGTACTCATCCTCATCCATGAGCTCGTCGAACGCATCGGCTACGCGCTCATATTCTTCATCGTCCTCTATGTTTCCGAGAGATGGTTCACCATCCGCATCTTCAAAATATTGATAAAGGTATACTTCGCCTTCGGCGGCATCGCTGTCGTTGAGAGGGAGAAGTGCAATATAGTCCTGTTCGCCTACAGGGAACACTGCGACAATTCCGCACTCCACTTCCTTCCCGTCGTCGAGTGAGAGTGTGACTGTTCCTTCCTCAAATTCGTTCATATAATCTTCATTCTTGTTAGCCATATAGTCCTCCGTTAAGATTGTTTCATTACAGTGTGTATTATGCTGTATATTAACAAAATATCATATTAATAAGTAATTTTCAATTCCATAAAAAAATTACTTGCTATTTTTATAATTGTAATGTATTATGAATAAAGATTAAGAAAATTAATATTTAATGTCAAAGGAGACAATATTTGCCGAGTGCACACTTGCTTTTTTTAGTGTATGGCGATATTGTTTTTTTTATTTAACGGAGGTTTTTATGGATAAAATTGATAAAAAAATAATAACACTGCTGCAGCAGAATGCGAGAATGCCGTTGAAGGCTTTGGCAGAGCAGGTGTTCTTATCGTCGCCGGCTGTATCTGCAAGAATCGAGAGACTCGAAAAGGAACAGATTATATCCGGGTATGAGGCAAAGGTTAATCCGTTTAAGTTAGGCTATCATATAACGGCATTTATCAATCTTGATGTTATGCCTGCACAGAAGCCTGAATTTTATCCGTTTGTGAAGTCGTGTCCGAACGTCATAGAATGTAATTGTGTCACGGGTGATTTTTCCATGCTGCTTAAGGTTACTTTCCCGAGTACAATGGAACTTGATACATTTATAGGGCAGCTTCAGAAGTTCGGAAGGACGAGCACACAGATTGTTTTTTCGACGCCGGTGGAACCGCGCGGAATAGATGTGAATTTTAACAATGAAGAATATGAGGAGAATGAATAGGAGCTGTGATATGGCTCCTATTTTTATTTGACGACCTTGGGCTGATGCATTATAATCATGATAAAAAGAACAAAACTATTGTTAATCAGATGTTTTTGGAGGCAATATCGAATGAAGACAATTCGTGATATGAATAAGATAATACTTGCATCTGCATCGCCGAGGCGCAGGGAGCTTCTGAGTCAGATGGGACTTAAGTTTGAGGTGATGCCGAGTCATTGCGATGAGGTTATAACGCGTAAGATACCTTGGGAGATAGTTATGGAGCTGTCATCGCAGAAGGCAAGGGAGCTTGTGTATAAGGCTGCCATGGACTCAATATCCGAGGATAAGGACAGTGACGGTGAAGGGCAGGATATTCTCGTTATAGGTGCCGACACTATAGTTGCATACGGGAATGAAATCCTTGGAAAACCGAAGGATAAGGACGATGCTGTGAGAATGATTAAGCTTCTTGAGGGAAAGCAGCACAGCGTGTATACGGGAGTGTCGATGGTCTATCTTAAGGAGGGAATTGCGCAGACAAGGACATTTGTTGAGGAGACGAAGGTTTTTGTGGCACCGATGACCGATGAGCAGATAGAGAAATATGTGGCAACAGGAGAGCATGTGGACAAGGCTGGTGCATATGCCATACAGGGGCTTTTTGCCGAGTATATTGTAAAGATTGAAGGGGACTATAATAATGTTGTGGGGCTCCCGATCGGAAGAATAATGAGAGAGTGCATATTCTCTTAAGGCTTACCAGGAGTTGAATTATGAAAAAGAATAAAATAAAGTTTATTGCGAGCGATTTAGACGGGACACTTCTGCTTAACGGTGCACAGAAGGTGTCGGAAGAATTGATACCGCTCATAAAGAGGCTTAATGATGAGGGGATTATATTCTGCGCAGCCAGCGGAAGGCAGTATCCGAACTTAAGGAGGCTGTTCGGCGAGGTGGCGGATGAGCTTATGTATATCTGCGAGAACGGTTCGGTTATTATTTATAAGGACAAGCTGCTTGACAAGACGCCGATGAAGGTTGAACTCGGACGTGATATTATAAGGACTATTACAGGTGTTGAACAGTGTGAGGTGCTTGTGTCGGGTGAGAGAACATCATATCTTAAACCTAAGACGGAAAGCTATCTCGTGCGGATGCGGGATATTGTGAGAAATGATATATGTCTGGTGGATGACCTTGAGCATATAGAAGAGGATTATGTGAAGATTTCTGTGTATGACCCGACCGGCATTGAAAATACACAGGATTATTTTCTGACTGCATTTGAAGGAAGAGCACAGTCGTGTGTATCGGGAAAACAGTGGCTTGACTATACAGCACAGGGCGTCAACAAGGGAAGTGCCATAAAGACGATTCAGCGGCTTATGGGATTTGAAGCTGAAGAGTGCATAGCCTTTGGTGATAATTTCAACGACATTGAGATGTTTCAGAGTGTCGGATATCCTATTGTCATGAGGCAGGCAGTGGATGCAGTCAAGGCCAATGCTGCATATGAGACTGACAGAGTGGAAAACAGCTTGAGAAAGCTTATTGAAAAATTACAGACGGAGGTATAATTATGAATGAGATTGACGAGATGTGTGCAGAGGTATTTTTAAAGGAGCAGGGAAAGCTTTTTGATGAGCCTGTGGCAGAGACTAAGGAGGAGGCAATGGAGTTTCTTGAAGACTGTTTTGCACAGGTATTCAATTCCGAGAAGGAGCTCCGTGCATATTGGAGAGAAGAGGGACTTGATGATGAAGAGATGGAAGATGCCTCAGATGCACTTGAAGTGTTCGTTCTCCCGGATGGAAGATATCTCTATGTTGAGGCATAGAATGTTAATACGTCTATCCTTAATTCTGACTTTGACGGCCTGCATTATGATGACCGGCTGTAATGTTGACGGCAGGAGTGTGACCATCAACAAATATACATTTCAATTTGTGACGGGTGCGCATGAGGATTATGTTATAAGGGGCGGAGAATTCAGCTTAACCGCCGGTCAGATGAGACTCCTTTTGTCAGGCGTGAGAGACGGGTATGAGGCAGCCCTTACATCAAATATATGGGATATGCAGCTTGATGACGTGTCATTTGGCGAATACGTGGATGATACTGTGCTTGATATGTCTGTGAGGCTTATGATTGTAAATATGCTTGCGGCAGATAAGCGTATTGAGCTTGGAACGGCGGAGCTTAGCGACAGCATGGAAAGTGCGGATGCTTTTTATGATGAGCATGAGCCGGAGCTTACCTATGTGAGCAGGGATGAGGTTGAGACACTGTTTGAAATGATGAGACTTTCCGACAAGGTATACAACGAACTTGGAAAGAATGTCGACACTGAAATAAGCATGGACGAGGCGCGTGTTATCAGAATACAGTATATATATTCTAAGGACTCCATGCAAAAGCTTTATGATGCGGCTGCAGAGTATGAGGAAGGAGCAGCTTTTTCATCTCTTGCGGCAAAGTACAGCGACAGCGCGGAATATACGGCTGAGATTGGGCGTGGCGAGATGGACAAGAACTTCGAGAACACGGCATTTAATCTTGATGAAGGTCAGATTAGCAGTGTAATAAGCTGTAATAATGGATTTTATCTGATTTACTGTGTCAATGACAATGTTGAGGATAAGATTGACAGCCAGAAGGAGAGAATCGTTCAGAACAGGCAGAAAGAGCAGTTCGAGAATTTCTTTAATGAGTTTTCAAAAAATGTTGTATTGTCTTTTGACAAAAACGCGTGGGATAGGATCACGGCGCAGCTTAAACAGGGAGAACAATAAAACAGAATATTCAGTATAAAATAAGTGTGCATTATACCGGTACGGTGTAATGCACACTTGTTTTTATTTTATGAGGTGTATTGTCGGAAAGTAACAGAACATAGCCTTGGCTATAATTTTATCTTTGCTCACAAAAGTGTTGTTCCAGAAACGTGAATCCCATGAGGAGTTGCGGTTATCTCCCATCATGAAATAGCAGTTCTCAGGTACCGTAAAAGGTCCGCTTACACCTGAAGTTTCGACTGTGAGATAATCGCTCTCATCAAGCGGTTGTCCATTGATATATACGGTTCCGTGTTCGATGTATACTGTCTCGCCGGGAAGACCGATGATGCGCTTGATGTACTTTTGCGTCTCGTCGTCAGGATAGTAGAATACGACAACGTCGCCGCGCTTAGGATCTGAATTGATATAGGCAAGTCTGTTGCCTATTATTCTGTTGCCCTCGGTTATAGTGGGTATCATGGAGCCTGATGGGATTCGGGCATTCACTATCAGGTATCTGTTAGTCAGTGTCGCGAGTATGAAAGCGGCGGCGATGATGGCAACATAGCTTATAATCTCCCGGATTATTCTGCCACGGCGTGATTTTTTGCCCGGTGAGGCAGCTTCCTCATCATCAGGCTCATCAACCTCATCAACCTCATCAACCTCAGCGGCTTCGTCCATGCAGGAAGCTTCTGCTGAAATGTCATCCGGAATGTCATCGTTTTTAAAATGTGAAGCATCTATAAAAATATCATCATCTTCATGCGCAATGTCATTTTTGCCATTTACTATGTGTTTTTGGTTTTTTTGGGGGATGTTTCCGGTATCATCTAAATTAATATATATATATTCTAAATCTTTGCTCATATTGTTAGTCCTTTTAGTTGAATAAGCTTATTATAAATCAAAATTATGGTTTCAACAAGTTAATATGTCCGTAAAAAATAAAAAAAGTATAAAATTATTAGCAGTCTTATTAAATGAGTGCTAAAAGTGTTGACATTTGCCGAAGCCGGTATTACTATATAGCTGTTGTAAGATTTTAGTATACGGAGGTTATAATAATGGCAAATACACATGGAAGCTTATCAATTAACAGTGACAATATTTTCCCTATAATTAAGAAGTGGTTATATTCGGATCACGACATTTTCTACAGAGAGCTTATATCTAACGGCTGTGATGCGATAACGAAGCTTAAGAAGCTTGAACTTATGGGAGAGTATACCGCACCTGAGGATAACAAGTATCAGGTTAAGGTTATCGTAAGCGCGAAGGATAAGACAATCAGGTTCATTGATAACGGTCTTGGTATGACAGCTGATGAGGTTAATGAGTACATCTGTCAGATAGCATTTTCAGGGGCTGAGGCATTCCTTGAGAAGTACAAGGACAAGGCTAATGAGGATCAGATTATCGGACATTTCGGACTTGGTTTTTATTCGGCATTTATGGTCGCTGACAGAGTTACAATAGATACACTCTCATATCAGGAGGGTGCTAAGCCGGTTCACTGGGAGTGCGACGGCGGCACTGAGTACGATATGGAGGAGGGAGATAAGACTACAAGAGGTACTGAGATTACTCTTTATCTCTCGGAGGAGTGCAATGAATTCGCCAACGAGTACCGTGCAAAGGAAGTAATCGAGAAGTATTGTTCTTTCATGCCTGTTGAGATATATGTTGAGAATGCGGATGCAGGCGAACAGTATCAGACAATTAACGAGGACGAGCTTCTTGATACCGATAAGGTGATTGAGACAATAGTTGAGGAAGCTAAGACAGAGGAGATTGAGAAGGAGGACGGAAATAAGGAGACGGTTGAGACGGTTCCTGCTTCTAAGAAGCTTAAGATTGTAAAGCGACCTGTTCCGATTAACGATACAACACCACTCTGGACGAAGCATCCTAATGAATGTACTGAGGAGCAGTACAAGGAGTTCTACCGCAAGGTATTTAAGGACTATAAGGAGCCTCTTTTCTGGATTCATCTTAACATGGATTATCCGTTTAACTTAAAGGGTATTTTATATTTCCCTAAGTTAAACACGGAGTACGATACTATAGAGGGAACAATCAAGCTATACAATAATCAGGTATTTATTGCAGATAACATCAAGGAAGTTATTCCTGAGTTTCTTATGCTTTTAAAGGGTGTAATCGATTGCCCTGACCTTCCTCTTAATGTATCGAGAAGTGCACTTCAGAACGATGGCTTTGTAAAGAAGATTTCTGATTACATCACAAAGAAGGTTGCCGATAAGTTAAGCGGAATGTGTAAGACCGAGAAAGAGAGCTACGAGAAGTATTGGGATGACATAAATCCGTTCATCAAGTACGGCTGCATAAAGGATGACAAGTTCTTCGAGAAGATGAAAGATTATATTCTCTTTAAAAATCTTGATGGTAAGTATCTTACTCTTCCGGAGTGCCTTGAGGAGAACAAGGAGAAGCATGAGAATACGGTATTCTATGTAAAGAATGAGACAGAGCAGGGCCAGTATATCAAGATGTTCAAGGAGGCAGGCTTAGATGCCGTAATTCTTACCCACAATATTGACTCAGCGTTCATTAATCACCTTGAGCAGAAGAATGAGGGCGTTAAGTTCCTGAGCATTGATTCAGATCTCACAGAGACTTTCAAGGAAGAACAGACAGAGGATGAGGTAAAGGAGCTTAAGGAGAAGGAGGAGAAGCTTTCGGAGGTATTTAAGAAGGCTCTCGGCAATGACAAGCTTGCAGTTAAGCTTGAAAAACTTAAGAATGAATCGATTGCGTCCATGATTACCGTATCTGAGGATTCTAAGCGTATGCAGGAAATGATGAAAATGTATGGTATGTACGGTATGGATCCTTCGATGTTCGGTCAGGAGGGACAGACACTCGTTCTTAATGCCAAGCATCCGCTTGTTCAGTATGTTGAGGCTAACCCGGATGGTGAGAATACAGCACTCTTCTGTGAACAGTTGTATGATCTTGCCGAGCTTGCACATGCACCTCTTAAGCCTGAGAGAATGAGTGCGTTTATTGAGAGAAGCAACAAGCTCATGGAGATTATTGCAAAGTAATAACAGCAATAATAAGGCTGTGATTTTGAACGTAGTCGCTTTACTTACAAATATTTGGTCACTGTATTGACACAATAAAAAAGATGTACTATCATCTAATTGGTTGATGGTACATCTTTTTTGCGTGAAGGACATGATAAATTATGAAAAAACAAAATTTCCGAGAGAACGGTTTTGAGGCTGACAGAATTGTCTCATATTTTAAGGCTGAGTGGAGGGTACTTGCGGCGGTAACGGTGTCGGGACTTATCTACAACCTCGGACTATTGGCGGGACCGTGGTTTGAGGGAAGGATGACGGGGTGTCTTGTCGATATACTCGGCGGCAGGAGCGGTTTTTATGATATGCTTGTGCTTGTCATTGCCTATGTCTTAGCGATAGGAGTCGTGCAGGTGTCAAGATACATAAAGCGTTTCTATGTGAGACGTTTTGCCAACAATGTGAACAGAAGAATGAAGCATGTGCTCTATGGAAGCCTGGTCAGAAAGAGCAGGCTTGAAATTAATGAGGACGGTGTCGGCAATGTCATGACAAAGGCGATTCTCGATGTTGATGACTGTGCCGAAGGAATGAGAAAGTTCACAACAGAGGTCTTTGATACAGGAGTGGCACTCTTGGCCTATATTGGCATGCTTTTGTGGTATGACTGGAGACTTGGAATCATAAGCCTTATATTTCCTCCGGTATCATATGTGGCGGCTGAAAAGTTAAAGTCGGTGGTTCAGCGCACCGGAGCGGCATATAAGGAGCAGTCAGGGGCACTGAGCACCGCAACACTTGACAGGGCGTCGAATGCGATAACCTACAGAGTGTTCGGCTGCGAGGAGGAGAGAAAGGCAGACTATGAGGGGAAGCTCACGGCTTATGAGAAAGCTGCAGTGAAGGCGAATATATGGAACACGATGATGACACCGCTGTACCGCGTTGTATCGATGACGGGAGTTATATTCATTCTGTATTTCGGAGGGAAGAATGTGCTTGGAAACGGCTGGAGAGCATGGGACATTGCGGCGTTTACGACATTTCTGTCATGCTTTACCAAGCTGTCCGTAAAGTCGTCGAAGGCTGCCAGGCTTTTTAACTCCGTGCACAAGGCACAGGTATCATGGAAGAGAATCAAGCCTCTCATGGAGTGCAGGGAGAATGAAGACTTGATTGCAGACGGTGCAAGGACTCATGAAGGACACGCCGGAAGTCTCTCGGTAAAAGAGTTAGGCTTTGGATACCCTTCAGCACCGAACGGCGAGAGAATATTTGACGGGCTTTCATTTGATGCGGAGCCGGGACAGATAATAGGTGTAACGGGAGCGGTAGCCAGCGGAAAATCGACATTGGGTAAGATTTTTTTGTGCGAGTATCCTTATGACGGGAGCATAATCTACGACGGAGAAGAGCTCAGTGCCATGAGCGACGCAGAGCGTGCATGCGTGGTCGGGTATCTCGGACACGACACGGAGCTTTTTGCGGACAGTATAAGAAACAATATTCTTCTCGGGGACGAGGAGGATGTCGACAGGCTTTTGAAAGCGGTAAGTTTTAAAGAGGAGGCTGCAGCTATGGAGAACGGTGCCGACACCATGGTCGGCACGGGAGGCGTGCGTCTCTCAGGCGGTCAGGCACAGAGACTTGCACTTGCAAGAACACTCTGCCACAAGAGACCTCTTATGATTCTTGATGATCCGTTCTCGGCACTTGATAAAAATACGGAGGAGGAAGTGTTTGGCAATCTTAAAATTATTGCGTCGGACGATATTGTACTATTAATATCGCACAGGTTGTATATGTTTCCACGCATGGATAAGATTATATGGCTTGAAAACGGCAGAGCTGTGGTCGGAACCCATGATGAGCTCATGAAGAAAGTTCCCGAGTATGCGAAGCTTTACAATGACCAGAAAGGAGGATGACATGACGGAAAACAGCAAAGTTAAGAAAAATAACGCCGGAAATGTCGGAAAGATTATTTTTCGTACCATGGCAGAATATGGTTTTCTGTCGGCGGGCATTATAGCCGCAGTTATCGGAGCGGTTGCAGCGGCACTTATTCCGCCACTTGTTTTGGGAAATATTGTGGATACACTCGCCATGGGAGAGCTGCCCCCGGTGGGAATGGCATTTCTGTATTTTGGGATGCTTGCATTGACGGGCTTTTTAGAGTCTGTAAGAGAAGGGCTTCTCACTGTGTTCGGACAGAAGATAACCCACGGATTGAGAAGCAACCTTATGGGAAAGCTTGTCAGGCTGTCAGCCGATGAACTCAACAGGCAGGAGCCGGGAAATCTCGTCTCAAGGTTTGTGGGTGATGTTGACACGGTGGAGAATCTGTTCACATCGGGCATTATAAGCATGTTTGCCGATGCATGCAAGATTGTGAGCATTCTCGCCGTTATATGGATTAAGAATATGGGACTTGCCATTGTCCTTCTGCTTCTGCTCCCTGTGTTGTTCGTATTCACAAGGTATGTGCAGAAAAATATGCTCACGGCACAGCTTGAGAACAGAAGAGCGGTCGGAAGGGCATCGGGACATGTGCCTGAAACTTTGAAAAATATAAGAACCATACACTGTCTTTTAAAAGAGAAGTACATGGAGAAAAAGTACGATGAGTATATAGGGCAGAGCTACATGGCGATGGAAAAGACTAATTTTTACGATGCCATATACTCACCGGTGATACTCATTTTGAATGCGGTTGTAGTTGCTGTCGTGATGCTTCTCTCGGCATCGGGAAACAGCAGCGTGCTGACATTTTTCGGAATGTCAGCCGGTACAGCGGTTGCGTTAATCAACTACATTTCAGAGATATTTTCGCCTGTTGAGAGTCTCGGAATGGAGATTCAGACCATACAGTCGGCATTTGCGGGAATCAAAAGAATCAATGAATTTCTCACTCTTTCGGAGAGGAAGGTACATTACGGTGAGGTACAGAGCAGTTCAAACAGCGCAGGTGACGACGGTGCTGACAAGCCGTATGTAGAGTTTAAAAACGTCACCTTCGGATACGATGAGCATGTCATTCTTGACGATGTGAGCTTTGAGGTAAAAAGAGGCGGGCAGGCGACTTTGTCAGGAAGAACCGGAGCAGGAAAGAGTACGATATTCAAGCTTCTGCTCGGGCTGTATGAGCCGCAGAAGGGAAGCGTGCTGATTGACGGAACACCTGCGGCGGCACTCAGGGATGAGGAGCGCAGAAATATATTCGGATATGTCGAGCAGTCGTTTCACATGGTTCCGGGTACGGTAAAGGAACAGATTACACTGTTTGACGATTCGATATCGGACGAGGAGGTGCGTGATGCGGCAGTTCTTGCCGGGCTTCATGATACAATCATGAAGCTTGAGAAGGGGTATGACACGATATGCACGCCTGAGCTGTTCTCACAGGGACAGTGGCAGTTATTATCAATAGCGAGAGCAGCAGCGGCAAAGCCCGAGCTTCTTCTGCTTGATGAGATTACGGCAAACCTTGATGCCGAGACGGAGAAAACGGTTCTTCAGGCATTAAAGAGGGTATCAAAGGACAGAACCGTGCTCTCAATTTCACATAGGACAATGGCAGAAACAGGACAGATTATACCGATACATTCGAATAAATAAATATGACAGATATCTGTTGACAGATTATTTTGCGCAGGAGTAAAATTGTACATACAATAATATGATGATAACTTAACACGGAGGCATGCTATGAAAACAATACGGACAAAGATTATTATGGGTATTTTACTGTGTTCTCTTTTGACTGCGGCTGTCATAGGAACACTGGCGATGGTCAATTCATCGCAGATGGCATCGAGAGATTCTAAGGAACGTGCAAGGACGGAAGGAGAACTGTATGCTGAGAGAATCAACGGTGTTATTTCACAGATTGAACAGTCTGTTAACACATTAAGTGACGCAGTAATTAATAATTTTGATTATGATGCGTTTGTCAAGAGCAAAGCGTATGCTGATGAGTACACCGAGAAGATTAAGGATGAGACAGTGAACTTTGCATCGCATACGGATGGAGCAGTGACTGCATATGTCAGGTATAATCCGAAGTATTCCAATCCGACGTCAGGTGTATTCATGTCAAGGAATTCGACGGACGATGAATTCACATTGCTGACACCTACGGATTTTTCAATGTATTCGGAGGATGATGTTGCTCATGTAGGCTGGTATTACAATCCTGTCAAAGCAGGGCAGCCTCTGTGGATGGAGCCGTATCTCAACGAAAATATCAATGTATATATGATTTCGTATGTTGTGCCGTTGTATGCATCTGACGGAACTTCTATAGGCATTGTTGGAATGGATATTGATTTTTCGACTTTAACGGATAATGTTGATGAAATTTCGATTTATGAGACGGGCTATGCGTTTCTTGTAAACGGCGGCGGACAGATAATGCATCATAAGGAGCTGGCACAGGGACAGAACATTTCAGAGCTTGATTCTTCGCTTTCGGGGATAACAGGTGTTCTCGGTGATGATACACGGCAGGGAACAGGTTATCTGTATACATATAATGGTGTGCGTAAGCAGATGTTTTATTTTAATCTCGATAACGGAATGAAGCTTGTGCTTGCAGCACCGAACGGAGAGATTTTTGCCGATGCCAACAGACTTATATCGCTTATAGTCGGTGCACTGGTGCTTGCACTTATTGTATCGGCAGTAATCGGTATTATAATAGGCAATAGGATTTCAAAACCTATAAGATATGTGACTGACATCATAGAACAGACGTCGAGACTTGATTTCAGACCTACAGAGATGGGAAGCAGACTCAGAAGACAAAAGGATGAAATCGGAGTGATGGCGACATCGGTTCATGAGATGAGGAAAGTCCTGCGTGACATTATGGGGAGACTCGACAAGTCTAACGCAACCATAGTAGAGAGTGTTGCAAAGCTTGACGACATCATGAAGGTAAACAGTGACCATGCAATGGACAACTCTGCTGCTACACAGGAGCTTGCAGCCGGAATGCAGGAAACTTCCGATAATACGGAGAACATCTCAAAAAGTATTGATGAAGTGAAGAAAAATTCAAGTACAATATATAAGCTTGCTGTTGATGGAGAAGAAAATTCCAGACTTGTTCAAGAGCGTGCCGTGGCAATGGAGGAGACAAGTGCCGCGTCGAGCCGGAAGGTTGATGAGGTTTATGCAAGAATTAAGGATAAGACGGATGAGGCGATAGAGCAGTCTAAGGCAGTACAGAGAATCAATGAATTGACTAATGATATTAAGGATATTTCGTCACAGACCAATCTTCTTGCATTAAATGCAAGTATTGAGGCAGCAAGAGCAGGGGATGCAGGAAGAGGATTTGCTGTTGTTGCTTCTGAGATAGGAGCGCTTGCGTCACAGACACTTCACAGCGTGGACAACATCAATGAAATTGTCGGTGAAGTTAACCTCGCTGTAAACAATCTTACCGAATGCATAACAACCATTATGGACTTTATGGAGAACACGGTTGTAGGTGACTATGAGAACTTCAAGAAGGCAGGAGCTGAGTACAGGCAGGATGCAGGAGAATTCAAGACTGTGATGGAGCAGACAAAGGAGGCTATGCAGGAGCTTGAGTCACTCATTGGGAGGATTTCAGAAGCTGCATCGGGAATTAACAATATGGTAGCCCAGTCAGCAGCAGGAATCAATGATATAGCTGAAAAGTCAGGAAAGACACAGTCAAGTACCGCCGAGGGATATGAAAAATTAAAAGAATGCAGAGAATCTATAGAAGAATTAAAGGGTATTGTTGAACAGTTCCATCTTGGGTGATGGGGTTTCTCTTTTGCAGGTACCGGGTTCAAGCCCGGTACCTAATATATTATTTTACTCCTGTCGAGCCGAAGCCTCCGGCACCTCTTACCGTGTCAGAGAGTTCGTCCGCTTCAGTGAAGGATGCGGTGAGAAACGGTGTGATTACGAGCTGGACAATTCTCTCACCGGGCTCGACGGATGCAGGCTTTGAGGAGTGGTTGTGCATGGCAACCATGAACTCGCCGCGGTAGTCCGGATCGACGACGCCGACTTTATTTGCAGGAGCAAGTCCGCGCTTGGAGGCTATGCCGCTTCTCGGGTAGATAAGTCCCGCATACCCTTCAGGAATTTCCATGGCAAGGCCGGTTCCTATCATGACGGTCTCATGAGGTGCTATTATTACTGGAGAGTCGATGCATGCGTATAAATCGGCTCCGGCAGCATATTCAGTCCCACGGGTCGGCATGATGGCATTGTCCTTTAATTTTTTTACTTTAACTTGAATGTTGTTCATAGTGTTTCTCCATTTCTGAGTGCTTGTCACCGGGTTGAGGTGTGATATGTTCATTATAAAATAAAAAAAGTAAAAAAAATAGCTTGCATTTTAAAAAAATATATGGTAGTATCTATTTTGCTGTCACTGAGAAGAACTGTGGCATGATACATACTGAGCAGTCGTGGCGGAATTGGCATACGCGCTAGACTAAGGATCTAGTCCATATTGC
>ERZ772818.182-NODE-182-length-68982-cov-6.997577_pt1 | contig 68982 bp, 49 predicted proteins | sample MGYA00580837_ERZ772818 | MGnify/ENA primary metagenome ERZ772818 (study PRJEB29015, sample SAMEA2737671) | human gut metagenome | biome: human gut; feature: human-associated habitat; material: faeces | place: China | collected 2012 ...
GGCCGGGGCAGACCGCCGCGCAGGGTATATTCGGCGCGATGCTGCTGCGGGAGGACGCGGGCGGCTATGTGCTGGTGGGCGTCGTTGCCTTTGCAGCGGCGGCGGCGATCACCGCGCTGTGCTTCCGGCTCAGAAGCAAGGAAAACCGTAGAAATGACGGGGCGGACAAGCCCGCCCAACACGAAAAGGAGGAGAAAAGCCAATGAAGAAACGAATACTCAGCATCCTGCTGCTGTGCAGCATGGTGCTGACCATGCTGCCGACAGCGGCGTTTGCAGCGGTGAGCGATTCGCTGGGCAACACACCTGAGGAAAATCAGGCAATTTTGGAGCAGCTCTCCGCCTTGAACGGCGGTAGCAGCGACCAAGTGCTTTCCATGCTGAATGCTTTGGGGCTGCTGGATGAAGCCGGCAATTTCAAGGTGGATCAAACCATCACGCTGGACGGCCAGGTGTTGACACTGGCGGCTGTCATGGAGCTGCTGGAAAATCCCGCCACGGATCTCACCCGTATAGCCGACGTGGATGGGACTCCGGTGGCACTGGGCGATTTGAAGACCATGATCCAAATCGAACAGGAGTTGCAGCGGATCAAGGATACCTATTTCTCCGGCAGGGAGTTTACCGGGGAAGCTCTGGAGAATCTCAATAGCCTGATGGAGCAGTTGGAGCTGCAGGGCATCAGTTTGCAGTATTCCGCCTCTGCCACAGCGCCTGTGGGCGTTGAGACGGTGGATATGAGCGGCATGATGAGCCAAACGCTAGAGAATCTCGCAAACAACAGCTGGAGCTCAGGGACTTTTACTGTATACGGCGGAAAACCGGTAGGCTTTTCCTACCGCATTCAAAAAGGCCGGCTCAGCGAGTATATCACCGGCGTGGAGGTCTCGATAGGCGAGACGAGTGAGGTCGTCGAGCAAAGCGACGGATCCTACAAGCTGACCTATGACGTAGGCTCGACTTTCAGTTTAGGTGGTTGTAAAATCACTGTCAAGGTTACAACCAAAGGAGGGAACACAGGCTGGCTCGAGAATTCTTATTCTTATGGCGACCTGCTGGGGATGATTGAATTTTACGATGCGGAAAATCTGGTGTTCTATGACGGTGCCGCTTATACCGACCACTGTCAGCTCAAGCTAAAAAAGACGGTTAATGCCCCCACAATAAAAACATCAATGAACGCGCCGAGCTATGATAAAGAACTCAAAAATACAACCGTATTATATGATGATTTGTTTATTCCTTTGCTGGCAGATGAATACCTTGCAGCCACCGGTGCCAACAATCCGGACTTCGTTGCGCTAAGCGATACCATTGGAATTTTGGAGGGTGCCCGCAACTCGGTGCTTCCCGTCGGCTCCGACCCATTTTATCAGCCATATCAAATCGACGCCAGCATCGAGTTTGACTGGAGTACCGACGCAGCTGCCTATACTGGCCCTGCGCCGTATGGCAATTATAATTCTATAACCCCACAACCCTATGCCCCGTTCTATCTGACGGAGTACAAGCTCGACGGAACAGCTCTGACGCTCAGCGGCGACAGAAAGAGAACGGAGGAATGTACGATTAACAAGGGCAGTACGGTCAGCATCTCCCTGCAGTCTACCACGCAAAACAGAGGGAATCAGCAGTACTATCTGCCCTTCGAACTGTATCTGAAGAATGTAAATAGAGATACCCAAAATTCCACCACCACCGCCAAGACCAGCGACGTCACCGCCGAGCTGGTGGACACGGACAATCCCATCATTCAAAGCGTCACGGCCCCGGAGGGAACCTATGCCAGCGGACAGCACGTGCCTATCACAGTTACCTTTAACGAGTTCGTGGATCTTAGAAAAGCCAGCGTGACCATCAATGGCAAAGTGTATAGCGCCGCTGAGCTTTCCATGAACGACTACGGCGTCACGGCAATGCTCTGGTATCCGGTGCAGGATGCGGATGACACCACGGTCACCGTCAATGGTATGACCGGTGTGGAAGATGTTTTCGGTCATACGCTGGATACCACATCCTATCAAAGCAACTCGATTGCCGGCGTTACGCTGAAGAGCGTCTTGATGCGAAACGCCCCCACCGCACTGACCGCCGACTACGACAACGGCAAGGCATCGTTCACGATGAACGCCAACATGGAGCAGGTCTACAAGACCGTATACAGCAATTATCACACCCCGGCAGGAACAGACCCGAAGGAAGCCCCTTTCCGCCTCGAGCTGAGGTACGGCTCCGCGGAGGCACCAAGCTATCTGCAGGTCTATCTGGACACAGAGAAGGAAGTCTTCACCGTTAGCGACTACGCAATCGCACCCTCTGCTTTCGACCGCACCTACACGGTGACGCTGCAGGCCAACGAGGGCACGAAAGCCGATCCTGACTGGGTGAATGTTCTTCCCCTGACCCGGCAGTTCACGGTGGCAAAGAAAGTTTCCGCGCACACGGTGACCATCGTCCCGGAAACGAATGCCGCCGACTATACGATTTCCCTCGGCAAAACCACCCGCCCCACGCTTCAGGCAGAGGTTTTGGGGGCAGGCGGTGAGACGGCCAGCTACACCACCGGCAAATGGAGCAGCAGCGACCCGCTCATTGCCACCATCAACGAGGATACCGGCGTTGTTGCCACCACAGGAACCAAGGTGGGAGCCGTCACCTTTACCTTTACAGCGGACAACGGAACTGAGGACACTGCCGATGATGTGCCGGGCGAGTCAAAGCCCTATACCGTGACGGCAGGCGATTCCCTGGCACTGGTGATTCCCGGCGGCGCGTCCATCGTGACGCGGGTAAATCAGCCTGCCACCGTGCTGTGGAGCTCCAACGCCGCGCTGATGGCACCGGGCAAAGAGTTCAATTACAGGATTGACCTGTATGAGGGCAACTACGCGAATGAGGTGGCGCTGAGCGGTCTCAAGCCCGTTGCGACTTATACCGCCGGCAAGGATAAAAACAGCGTGCGGATCGAGGAGAATGTGCTCTCCAAGCTCTCCAACGGCAATACCCCTGCCTACACGGTATTGGTCTCCATGCCGCATCCCAACGCCGGAGGTGAGGACGTCCGCTTGTCGGCACTTGCCTGGATCATCGTGCAGGCACCACCTGCCACAGCCAGGCTGACACCGCCCCAGAGCATTTACCTCAAGGATACTGACGGCACCGTCAATATCGACTGGTCGGTGGAAAACACCACTGAGGGCGCCCCTTTGCAGCCCACGCTGACCATTACCCGGGTCACAGAGGACAACACCACCACCAAAGTGGTGGACAGCGTGCGCCTATCCGGCACCTCCGGGAGCTTCCCCCTGTCATTACAGAGTGTGCAAGCCGGCAATCTGAAGGACACCTATCAAGTGGTTTTGAGCGTGGAGAATACTGGTGAGGAATCTTCCAGCACCGACTCCTTCCCCCTGTATGTCTACGATGCCGACGCACTGAAGGTGCAGGACGACGAAGGAAAGACGATTTCTGCGCTGACCATGGACAATACCTCCAAGGTCAGCGGCACCCTGCCCACCGATACAGCTGAAATTTTCCAGCTGCGCCAGGAGTTGGGGCTGATCGAGTACATAGGCATCAACTATGACGAGTACGGATGGAACTCCTTTAAAGACGGCATCCGGTGGCTCTCCAGCAACAACAATGCCATTTCCGTCAACTACAAGCAGGGCGGACTGTATGAGGACATCAGAAACTTCTCATTTGATTCCTACCTTCCCGAAACCAAAATGGCGCTGTCAGGCTTGGCCAACGGCACCGCAACCGTCACGGCTACCCATGCCGCCACGGGCATGAATGCCGCCGTACAGGTGACAGCAAAAACGCTGCAAAATAAGTTCTATCTCTTCCAGCTGATGCCTGCAGCGGAAACTACGCTGCAATACACCGACGGCAAAGGTGTGTCCAAAACGGTCACGACCAACAGTGAAGGTGTGCTGGCGCTTTACGAACCCAACGGAATCGCCAGTGAGGTGTCTCTGCGGTCCGGCTCCGGCGCGGATATTTATCTGGGCACCATCTATAAAGAAAATCTGCGTTCCGGCGAGCGGGATGCCACAAAACTGCAGCTTTATCCCTTGAATACCTTCAGCCTTCGGCGAGTCGCCCGGGCATCTGTGACGCTCATCACGCCGGGCGGCGATCCGCTGGCGAACAAGACGGTGACCGTTCGCGGCGGCGTTTATAAAAACGGAGGCTACTGCGAGACAGCTCTGCTGGGCTCCGGGGCAGGAGCACTTGTCAGCGGCATCACCGGCGACACCTATACCACGGATGCGGCGGGAAATATAACCGTCTATCTGGATTCCACCCAGTTCTGGTCGGCCGAAAAGGGCGAGAGCAACACCACGGCGCTTTCCGCTCTGGATCAGCTGGAGTACATTCTGGAGATCAGCGCAATTGACGGCGACAAGTACTATCCGCTGCTGCTGACTGTCAACGGCAAGCTGGGCGTGGACGATATAATGCGCACCGCAGAGGGCGTTGTCTCTCTGGAGCGCGTGCCGGCGGGGGAGGAAAACAAACCCTTCATTGTGGCGCAAAGCGTTGATTACGGTCTTGCCAACGGTCAGAAGGTGGATGTCCGCAGCTCGACTGGGAAGATTGGCCCTAACAGCAGCTTTAAAACAGCAAGCCTGCACACCACCATGTTCCTCTGGGGCGAGGATATTGCCGACGCGCGGAATTACAGTCTCAAGCTGGCGGACGAATACGGCGTTCTTCCTGCCGCCCAGAGCAGCAGTACCACGCAGTATCCATTCTCATCCATCCCCGTAGTGGAAAACGATCTGACCCTCACCGAGGCCACCATGACCACTTCTGGATGGATCGCTGACGGCAAGGATGTGGGTATGAAAACGCAGCTGAGCCTGAACGGCAGCCTGCTACAGGAGAAAATAATGCCCTTCAGGGTCGTTGATCTGACTCGAGTGCCCAAGGTGACAGAGGATGAGCGCGTCACCGGTATTCTGTTGACGATGAAGGACTCCAGTGGAGTGAATGACGTTGACTTTGGCGGAGTGGGCGATAGTAACATTCTCAAGGTGCTGACCGGACGGCTGGATGATCTGAGCGGTCCGGTGGACACATCCGTGTTCAAAATGCTTATCACCCCTAGCGAAGATCCTTCCGTGTTCCGTGCCATGATTTGGGCCGGGTACAATACGCTGGAGATGGAGGACATGGACTATTCCGAGGACGGCGTGGCCTTGGGTGCGAATGTGCTGACGCAGAACCTGGAAGTGGGCGTGCCCGGGACCGGGGACCTGAGCCAGATGGCCCAGGGCACCTATGATCCCAAGGGGGACTACAAAGCCAACTCCATGGTCGGCAAGGTCACCAACACGGATCTCAACTTGCAGTTGGAGGGCTTTTATGAAGCGGAAATCCGATATAACGCCGAAAAAAAGGAGTGGGAGGTTTTCACCGTAGGCGGCGGCTTTACCGCCGGCGCTGGCGTGGGCTTCAACTTCAGCGTGAACGCCATGGCTGGTCCCGTGCCGTTGACAGCAACCTTTGAGCTGGGTGGTGCCATTCAGCTGGATTTCCGTACCGCAGTGCGCTACGGCCGGCAGGGCGAGGGTACAGAGTTTGCCTGGAGCGATCCCACGGCCACGGCTGTGAATGACTTTTTGACCACGCTGCGTATCAACGCCTATGTCCACGCGTTTGGCGGCATTGGCTTTGACTATTCGGTCGTGGCGCTGAAGATCGGCCTATTCGGTAATTTGGATGTGGACAGTCAGAATAAGTTCCTTTCCCGCACCTATCTTGCCGACGAGACAAAGCGCCAGATCAATGGTCAAGCCTTGGGAATCCAAAGCGAAGTGGGAATCAAATTTGTGGCAACCTTCCTGTTTATCTCCTACGAGGCGGTGATCGCCTCCGGAACCCTTGGAGCCACCAGGACTTTTAATGACTGGAAAACAATCGACGACTACTGGAATAGCGCCACCAGTGGGCTGAGCCTTGCCTCGCTGAGGATGGCGGCGAACCAGAGCGGAATGCAGGTGGCTTCTGGCAGTGCAACGCTCCAAAGCCGGGACTATCTGGAGCAATATGCCCGTACTTGGGGCCAGCCCCAGCAGCGGATGATGCTGTTCTCTCTGAACTCCACCAATGGGCTGGAAAACATCCAGACCAATGCCAACCCCACATCCTATCCACAGCTCAGCGATGACGGGAATGTATTGGCCTACATTAACGACGGAAACAGCAGCAGTATTTACGACAGCCGGGCACATTTCTCCACCCTCAATGGCGGCGTCTATACTCCCTCCAGTGAAATTGACGTTCCCACAGGGTTCCCCGGCTACGGCGACACGAGCATTTCTTTGTCTGGCACTGGCAGCTTTGCGGCGGCGGCTTGGGTTCGCATGGGCACCGACCTGCCGGGTAAAAATGCAGGTGATCCCGTGACATTGGAAGAGCAAAACCTGCTGATGAACAGCACGGAGATCGTAGTGTCCGTCTATAACGGCACAACCTGGACTTCCACCCGCCTAACCAACGACGGCACGCCGGATCTGGCTCCAGCTACGGCAGTGGGCGGCGACGGCAAGGCCATCGTGTTCTGGCGCAGCGTTTACACCCCCGATCTTGGTACGCAGGGCAGCAACCTGCTGAACTTCACGACCAGAGATTGTATCATGTACAGTTGCTATGACAGCAGTAACGGCGACTGGAGCAATGCCAAAATGCTTTATAACGGTGCTACTGGCAGCGTGAAGGCGTTGCAGGCGGCCATGCTGCCCGACGGAACCGCTATGGCGGTTTACTCGCTGGACCGCAGCGGAACCGGAGATACCTCCGCCTACGAGATCGCCTATTGTACCGTGGCTGCTGACGGAACTCCAGGTACAGCCATGCTGGCGACCTGTGACAGCAATCTTGACGAAAACTCCCAGGTCGTTGCAGCCAACTTCGGCAGCGGGGATGACCGATTTGTCATCGGTTGGCACAGTGTCCGAGACGGCAGCAGCGATATTCAGCTGTTGGCTGTGGACGGCAGCGGCACCATGTCCAACAGTTTCCCCGGCTCTTTGTCTGTCCTGACCAGCAGCGGCAACGCCGTCGTGGGCGGAGACTTCCGCTTCGCTTCCCTCAGCGGGGATCATCGCAGCCGCAATGATCTTACCATCGTCTGGAACGAGACTGTCAATAACGCAAACGGCGCGGTAGATCACGGCATTTTGAAGGCGGCCAAGCTGCGCTATGCCGAAAATACCTACACGCTCTCCGCACCATTGGAATTGGCAGAGCTGCCGGATCGCACGCTGGCTGACCACTTTGATGCCTATGTCAGTGGCAGCAATCAGGTGCAGGCTGTCATTCAGGCCACCTTCTATGACGATGAAAACCCGCAGGTAATCGGCAACGTGACCGTTCCGGGTGAGAAAACGATCCTCTATACCGCTACCTCTGATTTTGTCACCGACGCGGTGGCAGTGGAACAGATCGGTGTGGATTATGCAACGCTGGCGCTGAACAGCCTGACACCAATTCGCTTTACCATCCGCAACACCGGGCTGAACGATGTGACAAACCTAACGGTCAAGCTTGGCAGCGGGGAAACCGCCACCCTTACGGAAAAACTGCTGCCAAATGAAAGCACCACCCTTACCGTCTGGCACCATGTGAAGGACCGCGTGACCGACCCGAGCTATACCATCACCGCCGCCGGCGGCATCAACGAAAACGGCACAGTGTATCTGGATTATCCCGACATTGGCATCTCGCAAATGGAAGTGATTGCGGAGGGCGCCGGCAAGCGCACGGTGCGCATGACCCTCTATAATTCCTCTGCCGCCACGCTGGCTGGCGGAAAGAACCGCGAGGTGAAGCTTGCGTTCTATGCGGATGATCTGCATACCAAATCTGCAGTGGTGGCCTGCGCCACAAACGGCGTATCGGTTCGCGATAATGAAATCACCATTTCCGAAGACAGCGCCCTCGCCCGCATCGATCAGGGAACCTTTACACTGGACCTGACCTATGATCTGGGCAAGTATATGAACTCAATTGGCAAAACCGAGATACCCAATGTGGGTACCTATCTGTACGCTGAGGCGTGGGCGGAAGGTCAGATCGGTGGAACGGGAAGCAATCAGCGCCTGCCGGAGTATGACGGCAGTGACAGCGAGGCCAGCGTCCATATGACCGGCGCACTGGCCCGCACCGGAGAGCGGATGACGATGGATGTGACACAGGGGAACGACGGCAACGGTCACAGCACCGCCGCCATTACCCTGCGCAACAACTCCCTGCAGTCTCAGACTAGCGCAGTGCTGGTGACCACGCTGCTGGATGCTGCCGGGACCGTTCTGGAAACGAAAAAGACCGGTATTGGCGGTGCCATCTCCGGGGAAACCTTCCAGACGGAAACCGTCACCTTCTCCCGGCTTGGCACCCGCGTAGTGGTGCGAGCCGCAGTGCCCGGTAATGACCTTCTGACCTTTGAAGGTCTGGCAGTGGGGCTCGGCGATTTTACCGCCAACGGAACGAACTATACCTATACGCTGCAAAATGATAGCGGAGCAACATCTACGCTAGTCACAGCGGTGTCTGGAAACGGCGAGCCCGTGAGCATCAACGGACAGGCTCTGTCCACCGGCGGCAGCGCAACCGTTGCCATCTCCAACAGCGGCACAACCGACATTGTCGTGGTAATCGGTGCTAAAACCTATACGTTGACGATTCTGCGCAATAGCGGCACAGGCGGCAATGAATGCGGTGGCGGCAGCGAGTGGAAGTACGATGCCGAAAACCACTGGCATGAGTGCTCCTGCGGTGATAAGAAAGATGTTGCAGCACACACCGCAAGCGACTGGATTATTGATACTCCGGCAACGGCTACCGCCGACGGTACGAAGCATAAGGAATGCACCGTCTGCAGTTATACGATGGCAACCGAAACCATCCCGGCAACCATCCCGGCAACCGGCGGCGGTGAGCATACTCACAGCTACGGCAGCGAGTGGAAGTACAATGCCGACAACCACTGGCATGAATGCTCCTGCGGAGATAAGGCTGATAAGGCGGCGCACGACTTCAAGTGGATTGTTGACAAGGAAGCGACCGCAACGCAAAATGGCTCCAAGCATGAAGAATGCAAGGTTTGCGGCTACAAGAAGGCGGCAGTTGAGATTCCGGCTACCGGAACACCGACTGAGCCGGGCAAGCCGACTGATCCGGATTCTTCGCAGACCGGTGACAACAGCAATATGCTCCTCTGGATCGCACTGCTGTTTATCAGCGGCGGTGCTGTGATCGGCATCACCGTTTGCAGCAAAAAGAAGAAAGAAAACGCTGAATAAATCAGCTGCGAACCTTTGAGCGAAGGGCGGTGACGGACATTGTCGTCATCGCCCTTTCGCTTGTACCGGAGAAGAACCACATGATGCGGGATTATCAATCGAACCGCCCCGTCAGGCAGCAACCGCCGGGACGATTCCCGAACGAGCCAGGTCGAACGGTAGAGAGAATCAGAAAAAAGAAGAAAAAACAGACGAAGCGCCGTATGGTGCTTTGTGGTGCGATCGCCGCACCGGCGGTAATCATCGTTGGCATTATACTGCTGGCAAAAGGCTGCTCCGGCGGCACGGACGCGAAAGATATTTTTCCGTGGTCATGCTTTCCTCCTTGATAAAATGATTCTTCGGCAAATATACCGCATGGTAAGTAATGAAGTCCGGTGTGGTAGTGAGTGCGGTCATAAATCCAAGCAGTCCATAACCGGTAACAAAATCCATAATGGCATTCTGCAAACGTTCCTTCGTATTCTTTTTATCCGTCACCAGTTCATGCATTTCAAAGGGGCAGTCATAAATGGTGTCAAGGAAATCCACTTTTACTAAAAAGGTAGGACAGACCACCTATAAGGTAAATGTGTTTTTCGCAGAGAATCCCCCGCTTCAAGTGTGTAGAGCACCAAGCGGGGGCAAGGGGGATGCTTATGTCAGTGGCATGACCGCTGGCAGTATTATAAAGTTACCGGTGTAAAAAGCTTAAGAAAAGCGGTGACGGTTGCTTTGTGTATTGTTAGTATTACCTTTGCATTGATTGCAGGAATGTGTATTCCGCTGGATGTCAATGTGGTAAGCTGGTGGATTTGCTTTTATGTTGGACTAAATCTTATGTATCATAGTTGTTGTAATAATAACTGCTATTAAGGCATAAAAATACTCCCACAGGCAGATGTGAAATTGCTTGTGGGAGTATAATAAAATAGTGGTTCCGTTGCTTTGACAAACTTCGATTTGATAGTCTCTTGAACGAGGCTGCCATATGGGTCATTCTACCACATATTCATCCTTAACTCATCTAAAATTTTCGCGATTGATTTACCGCACTTCTAAACTATCTTTTGCATCAACCCAAGCTTGCATTTCTCCATCCAACACTAATCGTGCATACTCCATAGGTTCATCAATCGCAAGTGTGGCACGCAGATTAGGACATGCAAGCATGACTACAACGCAAAAGACATATCTTCATATTATTCAGGAGCTGGAGAATAAAGCTGTGGATCTTGTTATGACACCCTGATTCGCGCACCGCCACCCGGGACGGCAATTCTGATGCGGTACAGGCTGTGCTTCCAGCACTGCATAAGGCGAGGGTCTGTCATTGGAAGTTCCTCTATGTCTATATGCGACGGGCTGTTACCGGTTTTAAGTGTACCGAGCTCGCCGATTAGCAGGATATCAGGGCTTTCGTTCGATAATACGGGTTTCTCATAAGTGATGAAGTTGAGGATTACAGGGTGTTCACAGTCATCATCAAAGCTCCAGCTGTCATCGAGAGTGAGCCCGGAGGCATCAAGAGTAACGCATCGGGTGTATTCGCGAAGATGAGCTTCGGCAGGGTAGGCACCGGAGATGTCCATCGCGATTTTTCCGCCGTCCTCCGTGAAGCTGTGAACGATGGAGGATGCCTTGTATTCTTCGCCGTTCATCTGCATTGTGCCGTTGACGGTAGGAAGATTGTGATAATCCGACTGCATGGTCCATATCTCGTATCGCTGTGCGGAAAAGGTCTTTTTGGTGTAGCTTTCGACACCGATGTCAATGAGGAGCGGCTGCCCGTTCTTGTAGAGTGTTACGCTTCCGGTGTCGTTGTGGTTGTGGCTGTCGTTGTTGTCACCGCACTTTGCGGCGGCAGTATAGCAGTCGTTTCTTGCAATCCATAATCCGGCACTTGAATAGAATACCGGAGGGTGAAAAATAGGGGAGTCCGTGTCCTCGGAGAGTATTGCCCTGCGGGTAAAGACCTCCTGAAGCCTGTAGTACAGGTTGTTCTCATCCGGCTGGAATTTTTCGGGAGTTCTCTTGTAGTCGAGTGCCGCAAATTCCGCAAGGTTCTTAAGACCGCATGCCTTGCCGAAGAGATACTCGCGCGTTCCGGCACGTCCGGCGACTGGTGAGCAGTCGGCAAAATTGATATAGTATTTGTCATCCACGTGTACATTCAGAATGTACAGGGCGATATTTTTGATTTTTTCGTTATCCCACAGGGAGGCAAAGTAATCATCAGTAATGCGGCACAGAATGTCAAGCGTCTGAAAAAGGCAGAGACCGGCATGGCGGTAGTACTGTGCACCTTCATCACAGCAGCCGTCATCGCCGTAATCCTTGAGGAAAAAGTCCGTGCTTGCACAGGCTTTCTTGAAAATTTTCTGACGCACGTTTTCGGGAAAAGGCAGAAGAAAAGCAGTCAGAAGTATATTCTGTGTACACCATATTGTCCAGTTGCACATCTCCTCTCTGCCTTTGCCCATCCACCAGAAATGCTTTGTAAGGTATGGGATTATAACACGTCTTTTAATCTCATATATGATTCTTGAACATATAAAAGGACTGATGGCATCAAGCTCATCCTTTAGAAGATAATAGGCAGTTGCCAGAACCGAGGCTGCTTCACAGGAAAAAAGCTCGATTACAGGATTGCTGACATCGGGAAGAACAAGCTGCGGTGAGTTGCGGATATATGAGTTGTGGGCGGGGAGCTGCCATGCTGTCTCATCGCATATTGCAAATATACCATTGACAATATCATCCGTAAAGCGTCCCGAATGTTCGGCACACTCTGCAAGCACAAGCGCATCCAGTGCTTTTCTTTTTATAAAGAGCTTATATTCATAGTGAACCCTGTTGCCGGTTCTTGAAAATTCCAGAAAGTCCGTTGCTTTAAGATACGGATAATCAAATCCGAGAAAAGCCTCCCCGCGTTTTATCAGCTCATTTAATGTTTCGCTGTCAAGCTTCTCCCATTCGCTCCGCTCAGATGCTTTAGGATATGGGACAAAGGGTGAAAAAGAATGTTTGTCACGCAAAAACTGTTCACTTATTTCTTTAAAAAGGTTAGTCATTTTTACACTGCGCCTCCTTTTAAAAATTAATTGTAAAATTATCAGTCAATCTTCTGGTTAATGTATTCCTTCGGTGACACGCCCTCGCGTTTTTTGAATACCTTGCTGAAGTAGAAGGAGCTCTCAAAGCCGAGTTTGTCGGATATTTCATATATTTTCATGCTGCCGTCGGACATAAGCCTCTTGGCTTCGTTGATTTTGCAGGCGGTGACATATTCGTTAAAGCCGAGATCGTTGTGCTTTTTAAAGAGCTGGCTTAAGTAATTAGGCGTTATATTGAAGCTGTAGGCGACGTCGTTGAGTGTCAGCTTGTCGCAGACATGCTCCGATATGTAGCGCTTTACAAGATTGACCGTATGGTTAGTGTGGCTGTTTTTCCGCTCAATAAAGTAAGCAGACAGCTTGTTCTTAAAAATATCAAGCCATGAGATAATCTGTTCCATTGACTGCTTGTGGTAGATGGAGCGGTAGCCGTCAGGTGATTCTGAGAACATCTCGGCGACGGTCTGTTCACCGCCCGGAAGGGCTGATATTGCCATGTATAATATGCTGCAGGCGGCATCAAGTGCCTGAAAGTTTCTTTGAGGATACTGTCTGAACATTCCGGTAAGCTCGTCGATTGTCTGAGAGAGGACATCCTCGTCGAACTCTTCAAATGCAGTCTGCAGCTGAGGTCTGAATATCGAGAGGTTGAATATGCGGTGGTTGTAGTCCCCTGCCTGACATTCATCTATCGATAGAAATGAGTGTTCGTCATCAATAAAGGAGTATGCCTGTCTTGCGTACTGGTAGGATTCGGAGAGCTCGAACGGGCTTTTTGCAACGGAACCAATGCCTGCTTTTATGAGTATATTGTAGTATTTTCGGAGCGAAGCCTGCATTTCGCCGAGAACCTCAATGATATGTGTGGTATCAGGTGAGCAGCGTCCGTTCTCATAGCCGATATCGGCTATCACCACACAATGGTTGACGTCCAGAGGGATAACCTTCGCAGACAGATACTTAGGAATAAGCTCATTTAGCAGGTTGAATGCGCTCGAGTAGAGCGATAGCTGCTTGTCGGCGGACAGATTATTGCCTGTGTGGTCAAAAAATTCAATATAGATACATTGACATGGCGTACTGCCAAGCTTGATTCCGAGATATTCACCTTGGACTTTAATCTGCTCAGGGCTGTCGAACATGTTCTGCAAAAGTCTTATGTAGAACTTCTCGTCGTAGTGGAACTGTTCCGTGTCGGAGCCGGCAGACCGGGCGGGTGATTCAGCAGGAATCCGTTCAATCGCTCTCCTTATTGCCGCGTCGAGCACGGCAGGAGTGAGCTCAAGCTTTACCAGGTAGTCGGATGCCTGATAGGTCAGTGCTTCCTTAGCCATTGAGAATTCCTCGTAGCTGGTCAGAAAAATGAATACCGGCTTACGGCAGCCGTAGCGCTCACAGCATATTTTTATGAGTTCAAGCCCTGACATTATAGGCATCTTTATATCACAGATTACAATATCGGGAGATGAAGCCCCAATTATACCGAGCGCTGCTTCACCGTTGGCTGCAACACCGCATATTTCCAGACCGAGAGCCTGACAATTAAGCATAGATTTTATTCCGACCTGAACAAGCGGCTCATCATCGACAATTAAAACTTTGTACATTTGTCAACCTCCATTTTCTTTATTTTTACAATCATTCTTGTGTATTTTCCAAGCTCACTCTCTATAAATATGCCGTACTCATCGCCGAATTCATACTTTATGCGCTTATTTATGTTGATAAGACCGATTTCTTTAAAAAACTGTGATTTGTCATTGGAGGTTTCGGAGAATATGTTCTCAATCTGTTCGGCGGTCATTCCTACGCCGTCGTCCTCAACAATGACATTTATATCGGTCGCGTTCTCCTGTGAGACATGAATGGTTATGTGCCCCGTTGACTGCTTCGGTTCAATGCCGTGAAAGATGGCGTTTTCCACGAGCGGCTGGAGCGTGAATTTATTGATAAGGCAGTTGTTAAGCTCATCGTCATCGACGATTATGTCCATCTTTATTGTGCCACCGTAGCGGTACTGCTGTATGGTGAAGTAGTCCGTTATGAGTGCGAGCTCGTCGCATATCGGAACGAGGTCGCGCGTTCCCTTGGAGATGCTTCTTAGGAGCCTTGACAAGGCAGTCGTCATCTCAGCAATTCCGTCGGCACCCTGTGTAACTGCCATCCACTTAATTGAATTCAGCGTGTTATATATGAAGTGCGGGTTAATCTGGCTTTGCAGCATCTTATATTCTAAGTCTTTTTTGTCCTTCTCATCCTGAATCTTGTTGTTCATCAGTAATTCGATATTCTCTGACAGGTTATTGATTCCACGTCCTATATCGCCTAACTCATGGTTCCATTCGATTGAAGTGTCACGGCTGAAATCTCCGTGTGAAATTTTTTCGAGGCGCTTCTGGATTTTCTGGACCGGAACGCTTATGAACTGGTACAGAATGGTCGAGAGCAGGAAGCCGATCAGGATTATGAGTGATGTTATCGCAAGTATTATAATAAAGTAGTAAGGAATGTACGATTTCATCTCCTTGTTGGATATAAGCTGAGTTATATAACAGCCTTCTGTGGAGAGCGGTTTGCTTATTAAGTAGCCTGAGCCCGAAGCGTTGTTAAAGTGGAATACGCGGGCTTCCGGGGAAATCTCCTGGTAGTGAAGCTCGTCAATGTCGGTGTCAGTGATGTCAAGCTCCGTGAGAGCATCGTTGTCCATGAGGTAGACATGGTCGCCGAGGGTGAGGTAGAGCCTGCTGTCGTCTGCCATGGAGTAGTAGTGCATAGGTGCCGTGAAAAATTCTTCGCGGAGTGAAATGCAGGTATAGCCGCCCTGTTTTAAACTGTACTCGAAGAAGACAGGTCTTATAAGAATAAGAACATTCCTCGAGGTTCTGTTAAGATATGGGTCTGGAATAAATCCGTCCGTGAAATTAAGCTTTTCGGAGGCAAGCTGCCTCTCGTAGATGTCAAGCGACCTTGTGATTTCAGCCACGTTCTGTGATGTCGAGTAGGTGGCATCAACAATCTGCAGGTAGCGGTCGTAGCTGTTGCCTATTATGATACGGTGTATGTAATCACTTGCAGGATTTACAAGGTATTCGTCGTTAAGTCTGTCATAAGCGAGCAGAGCAGTGCTGGGAGAGCCTGTCCCTGTGTATTTCATGAAACGGCTTATGTAGGAGTGTGTCTGACAGAAGGATACGAGGCGGTTAACCTCAGAGATGTTCTCGTTAATTGAGTCGACCATGAAGGAGAGGTTGGCATCTGCGTTTTCGATAAGTCCGGTCTTTATGTACTTATTATAGAAGGACACGGACAGAAGAGAGAGCACGGCTCCTATAAATATTGTAAAAATGAGCGTTATTACAAGAATTATGCCCTGAAGTGAATGGCGGTGTCCTTGTATATGAAGCTTATGGAGAAATTTTCTGTTCATAGTGGCTCCTATAGAGTGATTTTAAGTTCAAAAATCATATATTATCAATTTATTTTAGCATATTTTTATGAATTATAAAATATGGTCGTTAAATATTGCATGTTTTTATAGAATTTTACATTATTTAATTTGCCGATAAGCAGAAAATACCCAAAATAATTAATAAAAAATTAAATTTATCCATTCGATTTGCAGGTTCACTCCGTTATAATAGAGCCATAGTTAAGAGATGGACGTAACCAGTCTTCAAAACAAAATCAGGAGGAAAAATCTATGAGGAAAAAATTTTTATCAGTACTGCTCTCAGCAGCGATGGTGACAACCCTTATGGCGGGCTGCTCTAACAACGCGGGAAACGACACGACAACACAGGCACCTTCACAGGGAACTACGGTGGAGACAACCAAAGGTGACACCACGACAGAGACAACGAAGGGAACTGACACGGCAGAACAGGTTACACTCAAGTGGGCTATCTGGGATAAGGAATCCACAGCATACTGGCAGGCACTTGCAGATGAGTATGAGGCAACACATCAGAATGTCACAATCGACATGGTAGACCTCGGCTCACAGGATTATATGACGGTACTCGCAACAGAGCTTTCAGGTTCAGGTTCAGACTTCGATGTGGTAACAATCAAGGATGTTCCGGGATATGCAACTTTAGTTCAGAAGAAGGCAATTCTTCCGCTTGATGACTACATAAAGGCAGACGGAATTGACCTCACAAAGTATGCAGGTGTTACGGATCAGGTAACGGTTGACGGCTCACTTTATGAGCTTCCTTTCAGAAATGACTTCTGGGTACTCTTCTACAACAAGGATATATTTGATGCAGAGGGAGTTGCTTACCCGACCAACGATATGACATTTGAAGAGTATGATGCTCTTGCAAGAAAGCTCACAAAGACTGATTTCGGTAATCAGGTATATGGTGCTCATTATCATACATGGAGATCCGCTGTACAGCTCTTCGGCGTACTTGACGGAAAGCACACAATTCTTGACGGTGAGTACGGCTTCTTCAAGGATTACTATGACATGGTTCTCAATCAGGAGAAGGATGGTGTATGCCGTAAGTACACTGATTTAAAGACAGAGGGCTTACATTATTCAGCAGCATTCTCAGGCGGAGATGTAGCTATGATGAACATGGGTTCATGGTTTATTGCAACACTTATATCCAACTTAAAGAGCGGCGAGTATGATTCAAGTCTCTGCGGAAACTGGGGTATTGTAAAGTATCCTCATGCAGAGGGTGTTGAGCCTGGTTCAACTCTTGGTACAATCACAGGTCTTGCAGTTACAACGGCAACAGATACACCGGATGCAGCTTGGGAGTTCGTTAAGTGGGTAAGCGGTGAGGAAGGCGCAAAGGTTATGGCTGAGACAGGTAACTTCCCTGCCATCATGACAGATGATGCCATGAACATCATCACAAGCCTTGACGGTTTCCCACAGGACGAGGCATCCAAGGAAGCACTTACTGTTTCTAACCTTTACCTTGAGGTTCCTTACGCTGAGAACGTATCTGAAATCAACAGTGCACTCGATTCCTATCATGGTTCAATCATGAGCGGTGAGATGACGGTTGATGAGGGTATCGCAGCTATGGAGGAGGCTGTAAAGGCAATCAAGAACAAGTAAAAATTAAGCTGTATGTTAACCGGGACTGCTGCTCATTGTGAGTGACAGTCCCGTCTTTAAAGAATCAATACAGGAGAGGATTGTATGGGTGAGAAGAGAATAGCGGAAATTAACACGATGCAGACCGAACTCGATGAACTTATCGCCAGAGTCTGTAACGGAATAGAAGATAAAAAAGAAGAGAAAAAATGCTTATCCCGTATTGAGAAGCTGAGAAGAACTCTCTCAAAAAAGAGATCGGGAAGTAAGCTTAGCCGTGATTTTAAAAGAGATTTAGTTTCATATTCATTCATTGCACCGAATTTTATCGGATTTGCGGTATTTACACTTATACCTATTATTTTTGCATTCGCACTTGCATTCCTTAAGTGGGATGGAAGCAATGCGATTGAGTTCATGGGACTCAGGAATTTTAAACGTCTCGGAAGTGATGTCTTTTTCAAGGCAGCATTTAAAAACACGATTATCTATTGTATCGGAACAGTGCCGCTCACAATGATAGCTTCATTGGCACTGGCAATTATACTTAATCAGAAGGTTAGAGGAAGAGCGATATTCAGAACCTTATCATTCTTCCCTTATGTAGGCTCACTTGTGGCGGTCACATCCGTGTGGAAGATGCTCTTCCATCCGTCCAAGGGACCTATAAATTCAATATTGTATCACGTATTTAATGTACCGCTCGATAAGCTTCCGCAGTGGTTCTCCGGAGGACTTGTCCTTTTATCACTGATACTGTTCAGTGTATGGAAATATATGGGCTACTACATGGTAATATATCTGGCGGGACTTCAGGGAATATCCGGAGAGCTTTATGAGGCAGGCTCACTCGACGGAGCCAACACATGGCAGAAGTTCAAGTACATAACATGGCCTCAGCTCAGGTCTACGACCTTCTTCGTGGTGGTTATGCTTACAATCAACTGCTTCAAGGTGTACGATATAGCAATCATGCTGGCAGGCGGCGGCTCCGGAGAGCTCACGACATCTGCCACGGTACTTGTATATTATATCTATCAGAAGGCGTTCATCGACTGGGATTTAGGATATTCAAGTGCGGTTGCGATGGTTCTCTTCGGAATTGTACTTTTGGTAACGATAGTGCAGTTCGCATATCAGAAAAAGACATCGGACTAAAGGAGGAACAACAATATGGCAAAGACAAAATCAAAGTCAAAACATGATTTAATTAAAAAGGTTGTACTCTATGTGATACTTATACTGATAGCTGTGATAATGGCTGTTCCGTTTATATGGATGCTTTCGGCATCGATAAAGTCGGACAGAGAAGTATTCCAGATGGATCCGTTTGTTCTGATTCCAAAGAATCCTAAGTGGAGCAACTACGCTAAGATATGGACTAAGATACCGATGCTTACATTCGTAAAGAATACGGTAGTCCTCACAATTATAGTTACATTTTTACAGCTCTTTACGAGCAGCTTCGCAGCTTACGCATTTGCAAAGCTCCGCTTCAAGTTCAGAAACGGATTGTTCCTCGCATACATTGCAACTATCGCAATGCCTTGGCAGGTATACATGGTTCCTCAGTTCCTCATGATGAGAAGCTTCGGACTCAACGACAAGCTGCTTGCGATGATATGTCTTCAGGCGTTCTCTGCATTCGGAGTGTTCATGATGAAGCAGTTCTACGAGGGAATACCGAATGAACTGAGTGAGGCGGCACGAATCGACGGCATGACGGAGTATCAGATATACTCGCACATCATGCTTCCGCTCTCGAAGCCGGCACTCTCGACATTAACCATATTTACATTCGTAAACACATGGAATGATTACCTTGGACCGCTCATCTACTTAAAGTCGGAGAGCAAAAAGACAATCCAGCTCGGACTTAAGATGTTCATAAGCCAGTACTCATCGGATTACGGTCTTATAATGGCAGGTTCGGTGCTGTCACTCATTCCTGTAATCATCGTATTCATGTGCCTGCAGAAGTACTTTGTGGAAGGCGTTGCATCTACGGGACTTAAGGGGTAGAATATAAATATAATAAACAGACGTTGTATAATTTATTCTGTAACACTTCCGGACGCGTTCTCACTCATTCGAAAACGCAGCGGTGCATGATTGACTATAATACAGTCAATAAGCACCGGCGCTTTCGAAAAGGTCCGGAGGTGTTACAGAAAAATTTTACAACCGGTTGTGGCAGAGATATAAAATATATCGGTTGCCTTATATGATATTAAATGATAAAGGGGATTTTCATGAACATGAAAAGGTATTTTGAGAGTTATAGGTGTATTAACAGCGGCGACATACGCGGCGGCATGGAGTTCGCGGTAAGGCAGATTTTACATGTACTTCCTGAGTTCACGGAGCATTTTGAGAAGGCATACAGTGAGGGCGGTTTTTACAAGCCGACAGAGAACGTGGACTGGACGACAGGCTTCTGGACAGGTGAGATATGGCTTGCTTATGAGTATGCGCTTGATAACGCGGATAAGTTCGAAGCAGGTGCAGCCGACAAGCTGAGGGCGGCAGCAGAGATTCAGATGAAGTCATTCCTATACAGAATTAACAACAAGATTGAGGTTGACCATCACGACATGGGATTTCTCTACTCACCATCATGTGTTGCGGGCTACAAGCTTATCGGTTCCGAGGTTGGTAAGGAGGCTGCGATAAAGGCTGCCGACCAGCTTATCACGAGATTCCATCCCGTAGGAGAGTTCCTTCAGGCGTGGGGACCTATGGATGCGCCTGAAAATTACAGGCTTATCATCGACTGCCTCAACAATCTTCCGCTTCTCTACTGGGCGAGCGATGTGACGGGCGATAACAAATACAGGGAGATTGCCGACAAGCATATTCACACTGCGATAAGCAATCTTATAAGGGAGGATTACTCCACATGGCACACATTCTTCTTTAACCCTGTGACGGGAGCTCCCGACCACGGTGCAACCTGTCAGGGCTATAGGGACGGCTCAGCCTGGGCGAGAGGTCAGGCGTGGGGTGTGTACGGGCTTGCAACCGCATACAAGTACACGAGAAGAGAGGAATACATACATCTCTTCGAGAAGGTCACGGAGTACTTCCTAGACCATCTTCCTAAGGATTTGGTTCCATACTGGGATTTGGAATTTTCGGATGGAGATGACCAGCCGAGGGATTCATCAAGTGCTTCGATAGCAGCCTGCGGTATGCTTGAGATGAGCAGATATCTTGATGAAGGGAAGGCTGCATATTACACAGAAATTGCCGGAAAGATTATGAAGTCCGTGTGCGATAACTATGCGGTAAAGAGCTTTACTGAGTCGAATGGTCTTGTACTTCACAGCACATATTCCAATCATTCGCCGTACAACACCTGTAATCACTATGGTGTTGATGAGTGTAATATCTGGGGTGATTACTTCTATATGGAGGCACTCACAAGACTTTTGAAGGATTGGAAGCAGTACTGGTAAAGCTGCAGGAAATAATATTTTATGAAAGGATTCGGATGCCATGGGTAAGATATTGAGCATAGACAGTCCGTTGTGGATGATTCTAAATAAAATAACCGATACAATCGTGTTGTCGCTTCTGTTCATAGTGACGAGCGTGCCGATTGTGACGATGGGCTCATCATTATGTGCACTCTACTATATGATGTTCCGTATTGCGGACAACACGGAAGGTCATATTGTGAGGGGATACTTTAAGGCATTTAAGGAGAATTTCAAAAAATCAACACCTGTATGGCTCATGTGCCTGCTTGCAGGTCTTGTGCTTGCGGGTGACATATACATATGCCTGAGAATGCAGAATCCGGCTTCGGGCTTCATACTGGCGGCTGCGGGGGTGATTATCGTGCTCTACGCGATGCTCGTTCTGTATATATTTCCACTTCTTTCTAAGTGCACCGGAGACACAAGACAGATTATATTTATGGCTTTTATGATGTCAATTAAGGAGTGGTGGAGGACATTGTTCATGTTATTTATAACAGTGATAATGTTTGCGGTAGGAGTGTTCGTGACGGCACCGTTCTTTATAGTGGCACCTGGAGTCATAGCACTGTCGCATGTGTACATTTTCAGGACTATATTTAACAAATACGGAATGAAAGAGGATGAAAAGCTATGTCAGAGCTGTCAATAAAGGTTATAGACAAAAACGGCAAGACGAGATTTGTTGCAAGCGGAGATAATGAGGTTGTATTGGTGAACACGGCTGAATATCAGGATGGCGACAGAATAAGTCTTGAGACCGGCGAGAAGAACATCTATGTGTGGTTTCAGGCGGATGATGCGCTCGGAGCATCGCTTGTATATATAACAGATAACATATCATTTGATATACCTTTCGGTGAGAAGAGGATAAGCTATTCGCCAAAGGCATTTATGGGAAGTTCACACTATCTCTGCGCGAGGATTGCGAGGGAGGATGAACTTAGAAGCTACAGAAATCTTGCTCTCAACGTGTATGATCAGCATGGTGATACGCACTGTTATCCTCATGCGTACGCGAATGTCGAGACAAGGGGCGAGTCGGTGTTTGCGGCGAGAAATGCCATCGACGGCATTGTGGCGAACTTGTCGCATGGAGAGTGGCCTTATGAGTCGTGGGGTATTAACAGAAATCCCGATGCGGAGATGACAATAGACTTTGGAGGAGAGGTTACCGCGGATAAGATTGTGCTCTACACGAGAGCTGATTTTCCGCATGACAGCTGGTGGACAAGCGTTACGCTTAGGTTCTCCGACGGAAGCGAGACAGAATGGAAGCTTGAGAAGAGCGTCAAGCCTCATGTGCTTGAGATTGAGCCGAAGAAGATAAGCTCCATAACCATCTGCAGACTTATAAAGGCTGACGACGAGTCACCGTTCCCTGCACTTTCGCAGATGGAGGTCTACGGTTATATAAAAAAGTAAATAACACGGAATTATAAAAGGCTGTTATCTGATGAGATTCAAGCGCGGGCAGGAAGGTTCATGGGATAACAGCCTTTTTGTTATGTGGATAAATTATGTTATTGATATAATTTTGCCTGTATATATTCTGCTACCTGACCGGTGGACAGCTTGAGCGAGAATGCGAACTCCTCATTCACGAAACGCTCCGTCTCTTTGAGAATCATCTCATCGGAGGAGCTTAATTTCTTCCCGATTGCCGATAATTCTTTTTTCTTGGCATATATACAGCTTGCGAGTAAAAGCATGTCCTGCTGGTTCTTAGCGGAGAGAATCTCCTTGAAATGCTCCATGCGCCTGCGTCTGTCGTTCTCCCAGATAATACACCTTGTGCGTACATTATCAAGAATAGTATCAATCTCTTCCTTGGACATAATGCGGCGCATTTTTTTAGTAAGCTTCTCATTGTCTACCGGTACGAACACCATGGAGCTTGAGCTGCTTATCGGACGGAGCACATAGCAGAGGCGTTCGCTGTCCCAGTAATCGAACTTCTTCGCGGTGATATCTTCAATGAGACATACGCCGGCATTGTCGTAGACGATGTAATCGGATTTCTCAAAATTTGTCATCATTTCACCACATCCTTTAAGTATGAATTACACATAGCTACTTATCTGATTATACATTATTTTTTTATAAAATGTAAGTAAAAAATTGCGTTTTTATTGTGTTTATGCAAATAAATGTGCTACAATAAAGTGTAAATGATTTTTGAGCCGAAAAATAAACTGATTAAAGGATGTTTTGATGGAAAAATATGATTTTATTGAAATAGAAAAGACGGATTCGCATTACAGGGAGGTTCTCGGCGCGGTCGTCGGACTCGCAAAGACCTGTGGAAATAATCCGTACACGGATGAGACGGTTAAGCTTATGTGTGACACTCTGCGGGAAATCAATAATAAGGAAAATATCGTTGATGATAAGATGCACTGCGGCAAAAAAACGGCGGAGCAGATGCTTGAGAGGCTTCACGGGGAGAAGTACAATATATCTCCCGGCTGTGCCGTGTGTCAGGCGAGATGCGGGAACACGGACGATTACGACATAGCTTTGATTTTGGATGAGGAGCCTGTGAAGCGTGGGATTAAAGAGAAGCTCATCCGCGGTGTGACTGTGATGGCAGAGGCGGCAGGAAGGGACAGCAGCCTTTATGCCGATGATGAGTTCAGGCTCGTGTTTACGGGGGCACTCACGGTGCTCTCCTATGATATGTCCGTGAAGGGGCTTGAGAACGGCTTGGAGCAGGTAGAAAAATGGAGTGTGGAGGAATGATATGGTTACAATACATTTGATAGGCGATTCACTCGTGACCGCTTACGGAAGTGACGAGGAGAATATTCTGGGAGGATGGGGCGACCATCTCGGATGTTTTTATGATGAAAAAAAGGTTATTGTGCGTGACTATGCGCAGGCGGGAAGGAGCACAAGAAGCTTTCTGAACGAGGGACGTTTTCTCGACGATGAGAGATTCGGAACGACGGATTTTCCGTATCTAGGACCTGTATATCCTAAGATTAAGCCGGGAGATTTTGTTTTTATCGAGTTTGGGCATAATGATGATGACAGCCGGGAGAAGGTGAACCTCTTTGACAGAATGACGCCGCTCGGTGAGCCGGATGAGAACGGAATATATCCTACGGTTGAGCCGAAGGAGTATATGAAAGTATCTAATAAGGTAATGCCTGAGAGCTACCCGAAGCTTATGAGAGAGTCCGGTATTGCGGAGGATGAGATTCCCGCTCTTATTAAAAAAGGCATGGAGCTCATGCCGCGCTACGCAAGCCTGCACTATTCGTATGACTGCGGTGCGACCTACAAGGGGTATCTCAAGTTCTATGTGGATGCGGTCAGATACAAGGGTGCATATCCCGTGCTTGTGACACCGACGAGCAGACTGAAGATGGAGGACGGAAGGATTATTCCTTTTGCAGGACATCATGGGAACAGGGATGCATTCGGGGCATTTCCGAGAATCAGGGCGGTGTGGCAGCTCGCAAAGGAGCTTGATGTCCCTGTGATTGATCTGTTCGGCTACAGCAGAAGCGTATTTGAGTATCTTGGCTATGACAAGGCAACTTATCTGCAGAGCATCACCGACGAGGACGGCGTGCTTATCGGCGGAGTGAGAATGGGAAAGCCGGGAAGCTGGCCTGTGGATTACAACGAGAGAAGAGAGAGCGGAAAGTTCGGTGGGTTTGACGACACGCATCAGAACCGCTTCGGCTCGTACCTTTTTGCAGGATTTATTGCAAAAAATACGGCAGGGCTTGAGCATTTTCCGAAGGATGCGCTTCTTGACGTGCCGACGAAGGTTACGGTGTGTCCCGACGGGTTAAAAAATGAGCGCGAAGCATTATTCGGACTGGAGGATAAATATGGCAGCTACGAATTGTGATATGTGCAGTTATTATGTATATGATGAGGAGTCGGAGTGTTATGTGTGCGACATGGATTTGGATGAGGACGATCTTGTGAAGTTCCTTCAGGGCACCAACGACGCCTGCGCTTACTTTTCGATGAACGACGAGTATGCGGTGGTAAGAAAACAGATGTAAGCTTAAATGGCTTACCATCTATAAAAGTATTCAATAAAAGATGAGGTAATTTATGTTTCGTATAATTTCAGATGGTTCCTGTGACTTAGGCACGGAGCGCGCAAAACAATATAATATTGATGTCGTACCTTTTTATGTCTCGATTGATGAGAAGCAGTATGACAGAGAGATTGTGGACATAGGAATCCGCGATTTCTATGAGAGAATGGTGAGGGACAAGGGCGTATATCCTAAGTCGTCAATGCCGTCTGTGGATGACTATGTGAAGGCATTCATGCCTTATGTGGAAAAAGACGAGGAGATTCTCTGCCTCTGCATAACTACGAAGTTCTCAGGCTCCTACAACTCGGCTATGAACGCGAAGAACATGATTCTTGAGGATTACCCTGATGCGGTTATCGAGGTCATGGATACGCAGGTCAACACGGTGCTGCAGGGAATATTCACGCTTGAGGCTGCAAGGATGCGTGATGCGGGCTGGAGCCTTTCCGATACGGTAAAGAGACTTAACGAGATTATACCTCATTCGAGAATACTGTTCACAGTCGGCTCAATGGACTATCTTGTGCATGGCGGAAGAGCGGGAAAGACAGCGGGAATAATCGCGGGAACGCTCGGACTCAAGCCTATGATCATTCTTAAGGAGGGAGAAATCTTCTCCGGCGGAATAGCGCATGGAAGAAAGAAGTCCATGCTCAAGGTCATCGACCTCATGCACAAGTACTTTGCCGAGACGGGTGAGAACATTGACGACTATGTGATTGTCGTCGGCTTCGGCTACGATGAGGAGGAGGCGGTACGCTTCCGTGATATGGTTCAGGCTGACACCGGAAGAAACGACATCGACATATTTCAGATAGGTGCGACCATAGCGGTTCACACGGGACCTTATCCGCTCGGAGTTGGAATACTCAGGAAAGCATTCTAAAGGATACGTTTTTTGCCTTATAAGATTCAGGTGTCAAAACATCCTGATTTATTTTAAAAGTGTATAGCATGTTATAGTTATACATATCAGCTCTGTTGTGCGAAGCAGGCGAGGCCGGGCTTTATAATTCTCATGCACGACATGCAGGGAAATGTGCAGACTGTCGAGGCAATCAAGACTATAATTCACGAGCTTAAAAGGCAGGGCTATGAGTTCGTGACGATACGAGATTTGTTTAAAAAGAGCGGGGTAAGACCTGAGAGGAATACGATATATTCGGAAGTCAATTAGAAAATACGGGTGAAAGTATCCACATTAATTTCACGGAAAGAGAGGATTGACATGGAGACAAGAGTTGAAAAAGCGGCAGAGAAAAAGATGTGCGGTTCTAACTGCGCACAGGCGGTTGCATGTATCTACTGCGACCTCGCGGGACTTGACGAGGAGACGATGAGAAGCTTAAATCAGGGCTTTGCGGTCGGAATCGGTGCGAGCATGGAGGCGACCTGCGGCGCGATTATCGGGGCTGTGAATGTGCTCGGAGCAATCAACAAGAATCCGCAGAAGACGATGAAGAGCGCAAGGAATATTATCACGGCTTTTAAGGCTCAGAACGGCACGGTTATATGTAAGGAGTTAAAGGGAATTGAGGACGGTGTTGTGAAGCGCGAGTGCATCGACTGTGTGAGGGATGCGGCGGGGCTTCTTGAAAAAGAACTTAATCAGGATGCCTAAAAGGCATTATTTTTCTCTATATTCCGAAGGTCTAACCCCTTCACAATCACGAAAACAAGTACAAAATCTGCTTTCGTCGGCGAATCCGCTGGCAAAGCAGATTTCTTTTATTGTGAGGTTGGTGTTCTTTAAAAGGTATTTGGCGTGATTTAAGCGGGTGTTAATGAGGTATTCGTGCGGCGTACAGCCCGTGCGCTTTTTAAAGAGACGTATAAAATAAAAGCGGCTCAGGCTTGCGAGCGCTGCGAGGGCGTCCACTGACAACTCCTCTGTAAAATGCGAGTTGATGTAGCTTGTGACAGCCGATATTGAATCCTTGTTATTGACGGAAGATAGTGCTGTGTCTTTATTGTCATTGCTTTTATCTTCTGCTCCACGCGAAAAGTCGGCGAGCATTTCCGTTATAGTCATGGACATGGATGCCTCGGCAGGAATTTTTCCGCACGAAAACGCAGCTACGAGAGTGGCAAGCCCTGTCGGTTCTCCGCAAAAAACAGGGGTGGCACTGTAATATATTCTGCTCAGATATTCGTAGTATTTCACGGCGGCGGCTCCGTCAATGTGAATCCAGTCAGCCTCCCAGCCCTCGTTGCTCTCATAACCGTGAGGTTCATAGCAATTTATCAAAACCGCTTGCCCTGATGTCACTTTGACGCCACTTCCAGAAGAGTGCACCGTGCAGCTACCGGAGCGCACATACATAATAAGGATGCTGTCGTAGCTGTTTCTGTTAAGCGCGTATCCCGCACAGTACACAAAATGTCCGATACACACAGGATAAACAAATGACGACACAGCCTCCTGAGTCGGAGTGTATATAAAATATTCGGATGTGTATTTTACCAGTTCTTCGCTTGTTCTCATGCGGAATCTCCATTCATGTTCACGCTAAAATTTATTATTTATGTCAGATTCAGGTGTAAAAACATGCAGCTTTGCTTTTTATATGTATGTCACGTTATATCTATGTATATCATCTCCGTTGTACGAAGCAAGTTATTCTAATGTCTCTGTAAAGCCTTCTTATACTTCCGCCACCGTTGCAAAATCAGCCCTCCATGGCTGTTTGCAACTCAGCCGGCATCCATGCCGTCTGTGGCTGCATTTTAAGCAGAGCCATAAGAATAACTAAGCTTCTTCCAAAAGTCGTGATATACATAGATATAAGATGACATATATTAAGCCTGTGAAAGCATGTTTTTACATCTGAATCCATATAGCGTATTAATGCAAGTATAAGAGCAATTTTTATAAATATAACAGCAAATGACAGCAATGTCAACCGCACCGGAAAGTAGTATCATATACTCGAAACAAACTAGATAGATGCTGTGGATAAAAAATAAGACAGAATAGAAAAACAACTGTCCTGTTTTTTATCCGCAGCATACGTGAATATATTTGGAGGTGCTTACATGAACAGAGTACATGTCTGGGAAGAAAAGGTCATAATCCCAACCTACGAGGCTGGCAAGCCTGACAAGAACCCGATGTTCCTTGAGAAGAGAGTGTATCAGGGAAGCTCGGGAAGAATATACCCGCACACGGTGATTGAGAAGATAAGCGACACGAAGGTCGATAAGGAGTACACGGCACTCTACCTTGAGAATGACTACATCAAGGTCATGATGCTGCCTGAGCTCGGAGGAAGAATACAGAGAGCCTATGATAAGACCAACGGCTATGATTTTATATACTACAACCATGTGATTAAGCCCGCGCTTGTGGGACTTGCGGGACCGTGGATTTCGGGAGGAATTGAGTTTAACTGGCCGCAGCATCACAGACCGAGCACATTTGATGCGGTCGAGTATTCCTATGCTGAGAACGAGGACGGAAGTGCGACCGTCTGGATGGGCGAGATTGAGAATATGTTCAGGACGGAGGGTGTGCTTGGCGTGACACTCTACCCCGACAAGGCATACATCGAGCTGTCGGCAAAGCTCTACAACAGGACGAATGTGCCACAGACCTTCCTCTGGTGGGCGAACCCTGCGGTTGCGGTAAACGATGACACAATCTCCGTTTTCCCCGAGGATGTCAACGCGGTGTATGACCACGGCAAGAGGGATGTCATAAGCTTCCCTTACGCTGAGGGCACCTACTATAAGCACAAATATGACCATGTAAATATAGCGCAGTACAAAAACATTCCCGTGCCGACCTCGTACATGGCGTACAGGTCTGATTACAACTTTATCGGTGAGTACGATTACGGAAAGCATGCGGGACTTCTGCACGTCGCCGACCATCACATTGCGCCGGGCAAGAAGCAGTGGACATGGGGCTGCGGCGACTTCGGAAAGGCGTGGGACAGGGCACTCACGGACGATGACGGTCCTTACATCGAGCTCATGACGGGCTGTTACACGGACAACCAGCCTGATTTTACATGGATGCTTCCGCAGGAGACGAAGAATTTCAAGCAGTATTTTATGCCGTATAAAAACATCGGTTACATAAAGAATGCGACTATTGACGCGGCGGTTAACGCGGTCTTTGATGAGACTGAAAAGAAACTCAACATTTTTGCGTACACAACGGCAGAGCAGAAGGGCGCGGTCGTAAAGGTGGAAAAGGACGGAATGGTGCTTTTTTCTGAGCAGACTGATTTGTCGCCTGCAAAGACCTACGAGGCACACATTTCCTTGGAGGATTTATTTGAAAAAAACGATAATACGTTAAATGAAGACGAGGATGCTATATTCGGAGTCAGGGTGAGCGTTAATGATGCCGACGGAAGAGAGCTCGTTTCCTACACCTTCACGAAGAAGCAGGAGACACCGATTCCGGAGCCTGCCAAGGCTGCACCGCTCCCGAAGGACTGCGAAACGACGGAGGATTTGTTCCTCTACGGCAGACATATCGAGCAGTACCGCCATGCGACATACCATGCGGAGGACTATTACCTCGAGGGCTTGAGGCGCGATGCGACTGATATAAGACTCAACAACGCTTACGGACTCTGCCTGCTCAGAAAATGTGATTTTGCAGGGGCGCAGAAGTATTTTAAGAGGGCGGTTGACAAGTCCATCCGCTCAAACCCTAACCCTTACGACCTTGAACCGTACTACAATCTCGGACTTTCGCTCAAATATCAGGGCAGGGACGACGAGGCTTACGACGCATTCTACAAATCAATATGGGGCGGAAGCTTTCAGGCACCGGGCTTTTACGAGCTTGCCTGCATAGATGTGAAACGCGGCGATTTGAGAACGGCACTAGAGCACATTGACGAGTCGATTTTCAGGCAGTATCACTGCATGAAGGCGAGGGCGTTAAAGGAAAATATATTGAGACTTCTCGGAAAAGCTGCGGAGGCGGATGCACTCCGCGCGGAGAGCATAAGCATAGACCATTTATACGACAGAAAGCCTGAAAAAATCAATCACAATACGCTCATAGAGCTTGTGAACGACTGCTACGAGGCAGGGCTTTACAGACAGGGAATTGATTTGGCGCTCGAGTGGGTTGAGGTGCAGAAAAATAAGGGCGTTGATGAGAAAAATATTTATCCGCTTGTGCATTATTACATCGCCTATGGATACAAGATGCTTGACAATGAGAAAAAAACAAGTGCCGGAAATGAAAATCCGGAAGATTTTTGCAGTATGGCAGAAAAATATTCACGGCTCGCCGAAAATGCCGTTGCGGACGGCTGTTTCCCGCACAGAATGGAGGACTATATTGTACTTTCATCGCTTGCAGAGAGGTTCGGGCTTGGAATGGCGCGTTTCTATCTGGGCTGTCTTTTATATGATAAGAGGGTTTACGAAGAGGCTGTTGCCGACTATGAGCTTGCGAGGGAAAAATGTCCTGATTTCCCTACGGTTCACAGAAATCTCACACTGGCGTATTACAATGTCTATAACGAGCCGCAGAAGGCTTACGATGAGCTTTTAAAGGCATTTGAGCTTGATGAGAGCGATTCGAGGGTTTACATGGAGCTTGACCAGCTTAGGAGAAGAATGAATTTTCCGCTTGAGGAGCGTCTTGCCGATATGGAGAAGCACCTTGAGCTTGTGCGCGACAGGGACGATATGTACCTCGAGTATGTGACCGTGTTAAATACGCTCGGCAGAAACAAGGAGGCGCTTGAGCTTATAGAGAAACGTCATTTCCATCAGTGGGAGGGCGGCGAAGGCAAGGTTGCGGCGCAATATTTGACATCACTTTACATGCTTGCTAAAAAGGCAATAGCCGACGGTGATTATGCGGAGGCGAAGAAGCTTCTCACACAGGCTGTTGGCGATTATCCGCATAATCTCGGCGAGGGCAAGCTTGAGTCGGCACAGGAGAACAATCTCTACTATCTTCTCGGCGTTGTATGTGATAAGCTTGGGGAGAAGGAGTACGCGGAGGAGTGTCTTTTGAAGGCTGAAAAGGGACTAAGTGAGCCTGTCGGAATGATGTATTACAACGACCAGCCACCTGAGATGATTTACTATCAGGGACTTGCGTTTGCTAAGCTTGGCGACACGGAGCAGGCGGAGGTGAGATTTAACAAGCTTGTCGATTACGGCAAAAAGCATATCGACGACGATGTAAAGACCGATTATTTTGCGGTATCGCTCCCTGACCTCTTAATTTTTGAGGAAAATTTAAACGAGAGAAACAAAAAACATTGTCTGTTCATGATGAGCTTAGGTTTCAAGGGGCTCGGAATGACGGAAAAATATAATGAATGTGCCGAAAAGCTGCTTGCCATGGATAATGCACACCAGGGAATAAGGGTACACGGCGGAAAGTAAATTCTATTTTGGACACGGAGGATGTTATGCACTCATACAGCTACAATCAAAATTATCTGACATGTGACGGCAAGCCGATTCTGCCCGTCATGGGAGAGTTTCATTTTTCGAGATATCCGAAGGAGGAGTGGGAGCAGGCGCTTCTTAACATGAAGCGCGGAGGAGTCGAGATTGTCGCGACCTATGTTTTCTGGATTCATCACGAGGAAAAAAGGGGCGAGTGGGACTTCACGGAAAACAGATGTCTCAGGGATTTTCTTGCCTGCTGTCAAAAGGCGGGGCTCATGGTCTGGCTTCGCATCGGACCTTGGGCTCACGGCGAGTGCAGAAACGGCGGATTCCCCGACTGGCTCGTGGCTATGGAAAAGGAGGGCGCGGTCAAGCTTCGCGAAAATGATGAAAAATATCTCGCCCTCGTCGATGAATTTTATTCAAGGATTGGTGAACAAGCGGCTGGCTTCATGTACAAGGACGGCGGACCTGTCATCGGAATCCAGATTGAGAACGAGTACGGTCACTGCTGTGGAGGACCATCTGAACAGTCGGACAGAATGGCGCATATGTGTACACTTAAGAAGATGGCACAGGATGTGGGACTTGTCACTCCGTATTATTCAGCTACAGGCTGGGGAGGTGCGTGTGTGCCTGAAGGATTCCTTGCCGTTCTCGGCGGTTATGTCGATGCACCTTGGGCTGAGCACACGCATGAGCTTGAGGCGAGCGAGAACTTCCTTTTCAAGCCTTTTCATGACGACACCAACATTGGTTCTGACTTGGCAAATGGCGGTTCATCATTTACTTTTGACATTAATAAGGTTCCGTATCTGACGGCGGAGCTTGGCGGAGGGCTTCAGGTGACGGCGCACAGGCGCACCTATCCGTATGCGAAGGACATCGAGGCGCAGACGGTCTGCATGCTCGGTGCGGGTGCGAACCTCATCGGCTACTATATGTATCACGGCGGCGTGAATCCCGACGGAAAATACTCCACGCTTCAGGAGTCCAAGGCGACAGGCTACAACAATGACCTTCCTGTAAAGAGCTATGATTTCCAGACTTGTCTGAGGGAGAACGGACTCCCATCAGAAAGCTTTTATAAGCTGAGAAAATATCATACTTTTATAAAGTCGGTTGAGAATATTCTCGCCCCCGCAAAGGTTTATCTTCCATCGAACATTCCCGAGCCAAAGAGTGCGGAGGATATGGAGACGCTGAGAGCCTGCTTAAGATATAACGAGGAGCTCGACTGCGGATTCCTTTTTATAAACAATCACCAGAGAAAGCGCCACATGACCAAGAAGCGCGTTACGGCTGATATGCCGCTTGAATTCTGCGTCAGACGAATGAATGAGGATTGTTGTGGCAATAAAGTATGTGCTTCGGATAATCAAAATGTGACAGAGCAGGATGTCGATATCATATTTAATAATATCAATATAGCTTCCGATGCGGTTCTTGTGATACCGTACAATCTCCCCGTAAAGACGGGCACTGCAGAGCTTCGGCTCACGCACACCAACGCGTCCTACCTCGGATGCTTCGGAGGAAAATACTATTTTTATTCCGATGAGCCCGAGAGCGATGTGTATTTTGAGTGGAGTGATAATGCTGACCACGCTGACATCGTGAGACTTCTCACAACACATGATGCGGAGCACTTTATCGTAAATGACGACGGCACTGTGGGGATGCTGCCTGACATTCATTTTGAGAAGGCGGGGGAGATAAGTGTAACTGAAAAAGGTCATGTTCGTAAGTGTATAAGCGGTGACGACAATGTGGATGGCAAGCCTGAGAAATCCGCTGCTTGTGTATATAATGCAAAAAATAAGCCAAAAGAATATGAGTTAAACCTTGAATACGATGAGAAAAAACTCTTTTCGGGTGACATTTTCCTCGAGCTCGATTTCGGCGGTGACAGGGCTGAGTTGTATGCCGACGGAAAGCTCATCGACGACTGGTTCTCGAACGGCGAGCTGTGGCGGGTTGCATTAAAACGATATGGTTATCCTGAAAAGCTTGTCTTGAAGCTGTATCCGTTCGACGACAAGGTCTATTATGACCTCAAACCTAAGAAGGAGTGCAGGCTTAATGAGACAAAGTTGGTGCATGTCCGTTGTGATTCTGAGAGCTCGAAGAACGGGGAAATCACATCTATGATATAATGAGCACAAGAGAGTCAGAGGGAGCTTGCTCACTCTTGACGAGCGGCGAAATTATTGAGTGAGCTGTGCTCACGACATAAATAAAGGAGGGCGTATACTGATGACATTCGAAATAAGTGACAACAGCATATATTTTTGCAGGGCAGGTGAGACAGGACGGCTGAGTGCGTGCGGTGATAACAGCATACGATTTCAAGCGAGCGCGTCGGTAAAGCTTGTGGAGCAGAACTGGACACTTATGCCAAGAAAGGCTGCCGCGAGGGCATGGCTTGAGGAGAACGGCAATACCAAGGAGGCATTTATCGAGGTCGGTAATCTAAGGGCAAGGCTTGAGGAGTGCGGACGCGTAACATATTTTCGCGATGGCGAGGAGATACTTCGCGAGCAGCCGGAGCTCACCTTTAATATGGGCTATCGCCATTACAAGAGCAAGGAAAGTAACTTGTGGAGTATTCGTGTCACTTTTGAGGCACGCGAGGATGAGGATTTTTACGGGCTTGGACATGAGAGAATGAATGTGTTCAGCAAGAAGGGCTGTACGGTTGATTTGCGTCACCTGAACACAAAAGCCTCCATACCGTATGTGTACTCTTCGCTCGGCTACGGTTTTATATGGAATATGCCATCGACCGGAACAGTTGAGTTGGGACGCAACAGAACGAGGTGGAATAGCGATTGCGCGAAGGGCATGGACTATGTTGTGATTGGCGGAAACCCGAGACAGGTTACGGCAGAGCTTGCCGACCTCACGGGACATGCGCCGAATATGCCGGAGTGGGCACTCGGCTTCTGGCAGAGCAGACTGCGCTACGAGGACGAGGAGACTGTCCTTAAAGTGGCAGAAAGATACAAACAGTTGGGAATTCCGCTGTCTGTCATCGTTATCGACTATTTTCACTGGACTGAGCAGGGCGACTATAAATTTGATCCTAAATATTGGAAGAATCCTAAGGTTATGGCTGACAGGCTGCATGAGATGGGGACAAGGCTCATGGTGTCCATGTGGCCTACAATAAATGAGAATAGTGAGAACTATGCACACATGCTGGACAACAATATGTTGATACGAACCACAAGGGGTGCTAACCGCGTGTTTGAATTTTACGGTGCGCAGGCTGAAATCGATCCGATGAATCCACAGACGAGGGAGTATGTTTGGAGCAGGCTGAAGGAAAACTACTTTGACAATGGAGTTGACTGCATGTGGTTTGATGAGGCTGAGCCTGAGATACATCCGCAGGATTTTGACAATCTGGTATTCTATGAGGGGACGGGCGACGAGGTTGCACTTCTGTATCCGTATTATTACGAGAAGATGGTCTATGACGGCATGAAGTCCGAAGGAATGGATGAAGTTGTCACTCTGTCGCGCTGTGCATATCTTGGCTCACAGAAGTTCGGAGCTGTAGTCTGGTCGGGTGACGTGGCATCCACCTTTGAGAGCCTTACTGAGCAGGTGAAATCAGGACTTAACATGGCAATGTGCGGTATTCAATGGTGGAACACGGATATAGGTGGCTTCTACGGTGGTGATATTACATCGGATTATTTTAAGGAGCTTATAGTGAGATGGTTTCAGTACGGAGTATTTTGTCCTGTCATGCGGCTTCACGGAAGCAGACTTGGTGCTGACAGAAGCAGGGACATCAAGGAGCCTACGGGTGGCGACAATGAGATATGGAGCTTTGGCGAGGATAATCTGCATATACTTTCAGAACTTGTAAAACTCAGATACCGTCTTGTGCCGTATATTAAGAAGCATATAGACATAGCCTCTGAGACGGGAGCCCCGATTATGCGACCACTGTTTTTTGACTATCCGGACGATAAAAAATGCTATGTGACGGGCGACGAGTATTTGTTCGGAAGCGATATACTGTTTGCACCTATCACGAAGCAGGGACAGACGGTAAGAAAGGTGTACCTTCCGGTTGGAAGCTGGATATTGACTAAGGATGGCAGCAGGCATGCAGGAGGACGGGAGTACGAGGTGACGGCTCAGATAAGTGAGTTTATCGCGTTTGTCAGGGATGGCAGCGAGGTGCTTGATGCTTTTAACATTTCCACAAAGCGGTGATGGACAAGGACAATGAGGCGATAATTGTATGGCTTAAATATCTCTGCGATTATGAGAAAACAGTGTAAGAAAAAGGGACGGTGTCTTGGGAAAAGCACCGTCCTTTATCTGTGTGATGGTTACAGGCACAGCTTAATAATACTGCACGTCCTCGCTCCGCAGCGCGGCATCCGCCCATGCAGGCCTTTCATCGGAGCCCGCGAGTCCGTCCGAGTGAACCTTGCCTTTGCCGAACACATAGTTTCCGTCAGCGTCAAACAAAAGCTCAATCCAGCCGTTGTCTGTGACCGTTCCGCCGACGAAAATTACACTTTTGCTGCCATCGGAGTTTGCAAGCTCATATCTGTAATAAGTGCTCTCACTGCAAAGGTCAGTGACATCCTCGCGGACATCGCCGAGCACAAAATAGAGCCGTCCGTCGGAAACCTCCGTGTACTCCGTGTCGGATATTTCAAAGGAAAACTTTACCATATTGTCGGTCTTCTCATAGATTATCTCGGCTCCGTCGGCACCATGAAAAATGCGCGTCAGGTATTCGGCGGCATTGACGATAGCCGCTCTGGTTGTTGGAATCATAAAAAGCACGGCGATGAATGTGGCGGCGCAGGCGGCGTAACGCATCCAAGTGTAATTCCGCTTTCGTGCATGCAGAAGATTATTTTTGATTGTCATTTTTGCTTCGGAATCCATCTCAAGCTTATCAAATGTGGTTTTAATTAAATTTTCCATAATCATTCCTCCAATCTTTTTTTCAATTCATCCTTGCCCCTGCTTATACGCATTGCGACGGCAGATTCGGATATTTGCAGAATTTTTGCAATTTCCTTATAGGTGTAACCTTCGTAAAAATGAAGATACACGGGGACTCGCTGAATGTCGGGAAGCTGCATGAGCTCATCATAGAGCTGCCGTTCGTCGTCGGTAAACGAGTCTGAAGTGCTCATGCCTTCCATGACCTCGTCATAGTCATCCGTATTTTTTGCGCGCTTGGATTTTAAATAATCTTTGCATAGGTTGGCGGTCATTTTAAAAAGGTATGATTTTTCGGAGCTGCTGTTTATCGCTATGTTTTTTGACAACAATTTCAAAAAGACATCCTGAACAATATCCTCCGCCTCTTGCTTTGAGCCCGTGTACGAGACGGCAAATCGGTACAGGTCGTCCGCATACGAATCAAACAGGGTTAGTATTCTGTCGGTTTTCACTCACGCTCCTCCTTGGTTTTTGGTGTATTTTGCATTTATGAGCACTCATGAGTTTTTTGCTGCTCATATATATAACGATTCAGGAATAGGATTTCTCACAAATCATTCTACAAAAGATGAGCCGGATGTGGTATACTAAATGCAAATGTATTAATATTTTTGTGAATAAAAACATGGAGGGCTGGTTTTATGGAACTTATGGATTTGATGAGAACTAACAGGACATATCGCCGTTTTAAGCAGACAGCGGTTTCGGATGAGATAATCGGCGAGATTATTGAGGCGGCACGCAACGCGTCAAGCGCGGCTAACAGGCAGCCTCTCAGCTATGTGGTGGTGAAATCCCCGGAAAAGGTTGCCGAGGTATTTGCACTCACCAAGTGGGCAGGCTATCTTCCGCCAGAGCAGGGACAGCCAAAGAAAGGTGAGGAGCCTGTGCTTTTCATCGGAGTTGTCGTGAACACGGACATCAATAAGAATGCCGACACCGATGCGGGACTTGCCATTGCCAACATGAGACTTGCGGCGTGGGCGCACGGAGTCGGAAGCTGCATCATAGGCGCGTGCGACAGGCAGAAAATTTCCGAGATATTCGGACTCACCGACAATCAGGCGTTACATACGGTCATAGCCTTTGGCTATCCGTCACACACAAGCCGCATTGAGGACATGAAGGACGGCGACGTGAAGTACTATCTGGATGATAACAGGGATTATGTCGTGCCGAAGCGAAGAGTGTGCGATGTGGTGAAGGAAATTTAAGAACATTAAATTTAGGACGGTTTTAAATGAAATACATGACCTTTAACTCATCCTGCTCATTTGCCGGTATCGCTAATATGCTTGAGCGCATGGGGCATGATTACGAAGATTATCAAGTCGCCGCAGGCATGGAACTTCCGTATATTGTTGCGCGGGACAATGGCGGCTGCATAGCGGGGGCGATGCTGCAGGAGAAAAAATATTTTGACATTTTTTTAAAGAAAATCGGTTATGAGCTTACAGAGGAAAAGATAAGCAGGCAGAAAGTTTTTTCGTATTTGAAGGAAACAAAGAGCTGCGCGATGCTGGGAATAAAAATCGATGAGAAGCACAAGCATGCCGTTGTTTACACAGGTAATGACGGTGATGTACTGCTGTTCATCAACAATAAACACAGGAAATCTGATGAGCCGTGTGAGATGAGGCTTGATGAAGGGGAATTGCTGCAACGCCTGGATGAGGTGACAGTCGTCGCATCGTTAAAGCCTTATGAGGGCGGGGCGGTTGATCCGCTCCCTTATATGCAGGAATCGCTTGAATGTCTGGACGAGCTGTACTCAAAAACAGAACAATTTTCGTCAGAGCATCAATCAAGGGAAAATGTTTTAAATACGGTGGATACATTGTTCCGTCCGCTGCTTCTTGATTCAGCTGCGATGATGGAGCTTGCAGGTGCATCGTCGGTGGCGGAGAGCATCAGGGCTCAGCAGAAAAAATATATTGCTGCGGTGTTCAGTGGGCAGGCAGAGCGTATAAGGCTGTGCGATTATATTGATATTGCACAGATAAAAAATATAGTTGATGAGTGGAAAAGGCTGACAGAGGAAAGAATCGATAAATTAAAAAGGACAGTTTATTCATGAAAAACGGCACTCCATTTATGAAAAAAGAAGAGATAATAAAGCTGATAAAGTATGTTGCCGGTTCTGTGGCGGCAGTGCTGTTATCCGTGGCGGTCGGGCTTCAATTTGCTTACGCGGCGGGAATCATAACGCTTCTGACCATTCAGGATACCAAGCGGGAGACGGTGAGAATTGCCGTTAAGAGGGTTGTTATTTTTTTCATAATGACGGTTCTCTCGGCAGCGATATTTCCGCTCGCAGGGTATCATGTGTGGGCATTTGGAATTGTGCTGATTCCGTATCTTGCCTGCTGTATCGTGCTTGATATGAAGGAGGCGATTGCTCCAATAGCGGTGCTCTGCACGCACTATATCTCGGCGGCAAGCTGTTCGACATCGATGATACTCAACGAGTTCCTTATTCTTGTGATAGGTGCGGGAGTCGGAATTCTGCTCAACCTTTTCATGCCGGACAGCAGGAGGAGGCTTGTCGAGTACCGCCGTATGGTTGACGATAAGATGGTACATATTCTAAAGAGAATGTCGCTGTACATGGAGCGCGAGAACAAGTCCGACTACACGGGCGAATGCTTTGACGAGCTCGACAGGCTGCTTGACGACCTGAAAAAGGAGGCACTGTACTATATGAACAACCATTTTCTCGGAGAAAATGATTATTATTATGAGTACATGCAGATGCGCGCGAGACAGTGCGAAATTCTAAAGAGGGTGTACTCGGACATAGTCAGGCTTACGACGACACCGCAGCAGACTAAGGCATTGTCCGAATTTGTGGGAAGGATTGCTGACGAGTTCAATGAGGCGAACGATGTACAGGAGCTTATGGCGGGACTGGAGACGCTTCGCAAAGCCTATACCGCCTCTGAGCTTCCGAAAAGCAGGGAGGAATTTGAGAACAGGGCGATGCTCTACCATATCATGGAGGATATGAGGGTATTTCTTGAGATTAAGAGAGAGTTTGCCGGGGCTTGTTTTTTGCGGGAATGACACTTGCCAGAGGACAGATATGTAAGTATAATAATGTACATGGTTTCAAGCCAAATAAATTGCAGCTGTTCGGAAAAAGAGAATAGCTGCAATAATTTAAAAGGAGAAGAAAAATGGAAGGTAAAGAGGGAAAAATATTCTGCCAGAGTATGACAGACGATGAGAGACGGAATGTTTTCGGCGAGGGTTATTTTGCATATCTTGCGAAGATCTCCAAGAAGAAGGGCGCGATGGTCGGCTACATAATAGCGTTTTTGGCTGTGGGTGTGCTGTGCAACATTCCGGGCTGGGGCTTTAGGATTGATATGGACCTTATCATGGATGGCACGCATGAGGTTTCCGCGATAACTGTTGTGCTTGGAGTGCTGGGTGCTTTATGGTTTGCTGCCTCAACATTGTTTATCCGCATGGGAATAAAGAGGGCAAACAGGACGGCTGATGACTGGGTGAAGGAGGCCGCCAAGGGAAGCAGCCTGCCTGAGAGCGTGGTTCGTGATTTTGACAATCAGGTAAAAGCCGGAAACGCAAGCTTTCTGATACTTAAGGGAAAAAAGACGAAGCCGGTTCCTGTTATTATCACAGACGATTATATAGTTGAGGGTTCGATGGCGTACGTTAATGTGCATCCGATACAGGACATCATAGGCGCATGCTACACGCAGAGAGTCAATCCGAACAACAAGTTAATAAAGTATCAGTATATAGGTCTTGTAAACAAAAATGGCAACACCATAATTGAGGCCGATGAGAAGTACGGCGATCCGTTCCTTGCATATTTGAAGGAGAGAATCCCTTCGCTTGAGGTGATTGGCGATGTGATGATAATGGAGAGCGACTACTTCGACTGGGTTAAGAAGCTTCAGAAAAATGCACAATAGTGTGAAAAAAACGAGGGCTTGTTATGAAAAAGGAAGAAGAAAAGACAAATGTAATGCGCATACTTGACCAGAAGAAGGTAAAGTACACACCGCACAGCTATGACCCGGAGCAGGCAGTAAGCGGAGTTGAGGTTGCAGCTGTGCTCAGACAGGATGAAGAGCGGGTGTTTAAGACGCTTGTGACAACGGGAAAGACAGGAAACCATTATGTTTTCGTCATTCCTGTTGCTGAGGAGCTTGATTTAAAGAAGGCGGCAAAGGCTGTCGGTGAGAAGTCGATTGAGATGTTAAAGTCTAAGGATTTATTGCCGCTCACAGGCTATATCCACGGCGGCTGTTCACCGATTGGCATGAAGAAATTTTTCAGGACAGTATTCCATGTTCCGTCGCAGGAGGCACAGAGCGCAGGCAAAAAGACAGCCTATGACTATGACACAATATTTTTCAGCGCCGGAAAGCTTGGCTATCAGGTTGAAATGCCGCTGGAGGAGCTTGATAAGGTAATCAGATTCGAGACTGCGGACATCATAGTGTAAAGTATGCTTGGGACAGGGGTCTGACACCAGTGTCCCAAAATAAAAAATTGATGTTTTTTAACATGAATGAGGTTGCAATACATTAAAATAAGTATACTTTATACGCTAAAAAGTTAATGATGTATCTTGACGCAGTAGAAACATGGGGGTATTATTTAAACATAGCCGCGCTGCGGCAATTGTTTTATCACTGGGAAAATCCTCTGCCGCAGGGCACGCGTTTTCCTTAAAAAACAAGGAGAAAAATTCACTACATGCACGCACATAAGCACAGCGTTTAATATGTGGCAGAATTTTTGCTTCGCAAAAACAAGGAGGCAGAATCCTCTCCTCGCATGAGCTCGGATTTTTGCTTCGCAAAAACAAGGAGGATTTGTTATATGGAAAAGAAGAATATCGACTGGGCAAATATCGGCTTCGGTTATATCAAGACCGACAAGAGATTTGTCTCTAATTATAAGGAAGGTGCATGGGATGACGGTGTGCTCACAGAGGATGACAAGGTTGTTATCAGCGAGTGTGCGGGCGTGCTCCAGTATGCACAGACCTGCTTTGAGGGACTCAAGGCATATACAACTGAGCAGGGCAGGATTGTTACATTCCGTCCGGATCTTAACGGTGAGAGAATGGAGAATTCATGTAAGAAGCTCATGATGCCTGTTTTCCCTAAGGAGAAGTTCGTTGACGCTGTATTAAAGACAGTTGAAGCCAATGCAGCTTATGTTCCACCTTACGGAAGCGGTGCTACACTTTATATCAGACCATATATGTTCGGAAGCAACCCTGTAATCGGTGTAAAGCCTGCTACAGAGTATCAGTTCAGAATATTCACAACACCTGTTGGCCCTTACTTCAAGGGCGGTGCCAAGCCACTCACAATCAGAGTATCTGATGTGGATAGAGCAGCTCCTCACGGAACAGGTGATATCAAGGCGGGTCTTAACTACGCAATGAGCCTTTTCAACATTGTAGATGCACATGAGCATGGCTATGATGAGAATATGTACCTTGATCCGGCTACAAGAACATACGTTGAGGAGACAGGTGGTGCTAACTTCATCTTTGTAACCAAGGATGGCAAGGTTGTAACACCTAAGTCCGGAAGTATCCTTCCGTCAATCACAAGACGTTCACTCCTCACAGTTGCCAAGGATTATCTGGGACTTGAGGTTGAGGAAAGACCTGTTGCAAAGGCAGAGCTTAAGGATATGGCAGAGTGTGGTCTTTGCGGAACGGCAGCAGTTATCTCACCTGTCGGTAAGATTGTTGACCACGGAACAGAGATTTGTCTTCCAAGCGGCATGGGTGATATGGGACCTGTGACAAAGAAACTCTATGATACACTCACAGGCATCCAGATGGGACGTATTGAGGCACCTAAGGGCTGGATTTATGAGATAATGTAAGATTCCGATTTGTAATTGTTCAGAATCGGACAAATTTATGCAATTATAGGCAGTAAGAGGAGTTCCGCGTTGCGGAACTCCTCTTATTTAAGCGTTATGGATAACATCATAAGGGACTGAAATTGAGAGAGGAAACGTATGAAGGAATTTAAATTTTTATGGAAGTATATATCGCGGCACAGGTGGCAGTATATCGGTGGAATAATAACTCTGTTTGTAGTGGATTTTTTGAATCTGTATATACCGAGGCTTACCGGAGAGGTTACTGATGGGCTCACGGCACACACGCTTAGTTTTTCGGGACTTCTCAAGATAATTGCAGCGATAATGATTGTCGGTGCAATTATAGCACTGGGACGTTTCTTTTGGAGACTGTTTTTGTTCGGAGCTGCAAGAAAGATTCAGTATGAGATGCGAAATGATATGTTTTCACACCTTGAAGGAATGTCGGTTGAGTACTACAACGAGCACAAGACGGGAGATTTGATGTCGAGATTTATAAACGACCTCAACTCAATCCGTTCGGCTATAGGTATGGCGGTCATATCGGCGTTCGATGCGACTGTTATGGCGGTTATGGTTATATGCCAGATGATTTTCTATGTCGATTTGAAGCTGACACTTCTTGCAATTATACCTATGATATTTATATTTGCCGGAGAATTTTACTATGGTGCCATTATGAAAAAGCGTTTTAACGAGAAGCAGGAGGCACTTTCTGATTTGACGGATATGGTACAGGAGAGCTTTTCGGGTGTGCGTGTCATTAAGGCGTTTGTTCAGGAGAGGGCTGAGTTAAAGGCATTTTTAAAGTACAATGACAGGTCAAGAGACAAGAATATGGGTGTGGCTAAGCTGCAGGCAATTGTCATGCCGCTTCTCGATGTCATTATCGGAGCGAGCAGTCTTATCACGCTTTTGTACGGAGGTTATCTTGCCCTTGTGGGAGATATAACACTCGGACGGTTCGTAGCGTTCAACCAGTATGTTACCATGCTGGTGTGGCCTATGATTGCAGCGGGTGAGAGTATAACAACCATGTCACAGGGACTCGCATCTGCAAAGCGTGTCAAGGAAGTGTTAGACGAGAAACCTGAGATATTTGATGATCCTGATGCGGATAAGGTTGAGAAGATTGACGGGCATATAACATTTAACCACCTTACATTCATTCATAACGGACATACGGAGCCTACGCTTCTTGACGTGTGCCTGGATGTGCCTGCGGGAACAACGCTTGCGGTTATCGGAAGAACCGGAAACGGAAAGAGTACGCTCGTCAACCTTTTGCTTCATCTTTATAATACCAAGCCGGGAATGATACTTATTGACGGAAGGGATATCAACAAGATTCCTTTAAATGTTTTGAGGGCGAATATTGCTTATGTACCGCAGGATAATTTTCTTTTCTCGGACAGTCTCAGACATAACATAGCGTTCGGAGCTGAGGGTGATGATATGGACGAGGTTATAAAGGCGACTAAGGCAGCCTGCATTCATGATAATATTGTGGCTTTTCCGGATGGATATGAGACGATAGTCGGGGAGAGAGGCGTGACGCTTTCAGGTGGACAGAAACAGAGAAGCTCAATTGCGAGAGCTCTCATGAAAGATGCACCGATACTCATTCTCGACGATGCACTTTCGGCTGTGGATACCGATACGGAGGAGCATATCCTGAGTAACCTTAAGGAGAACAGAAAGGGCAGAACGACAATTCTTATAGCACATAGAATTTCAACAATACAGAATGCCGATATTATCATGGTGCTTGATGAAGGAAGGGCTGCCGAGATTGGAAATCACAACGAACTCATGGCAAAGAACGGAATATACAAGAACATGTTCGACAAGCAGCAGCTTGAGGCTGCCAAGGGACAGAGCGGCAAGGAGGTGGCTGAATAATGAAGAGATTACTTAAATATCTTAAGCCACATGCACTTACAATGCTTATCGTGTCGGTTATGGTGCTTCTTATAACTGCCGTCGAACTCTATAAGCCTATTATTATAGGTGATGCGATTGACTATTACATTAACGGATATTACAATGCGTATGCCGTGGTGGATGCGGATGCTCCGGGAGCGGTGCGTTACGGTGATGTGTATATAAGCAAGAACTACGACGCGGATGCAGGCAGTGAATCGTACTATCAGATGTTTCTTTACAATGATAATTATTACATGGCGGAGAATATAACTGCTGAGGAGTGCGAACTACTTGAAAAAGCAGGATCGGAGATTCTTTCGGAGTACGCTGAGAATGCAAAGTGCCTTACAAGGGATGAACTTAAGGAGTTAAGACATTTTGATTTTACGGGAATATGCCGTGCGGCACTTCTGTATCTTGGCGCTTTGCTTGCGGGCTTTGTGTTAAATGCACTTCAGACATATATGCTGCAGAAGCTTGGTCAGGATATCATATATAAGATGCGTGAGGAACTGTTTGCACATATTCACAGCCTGTCACTCAGCTTTTTTAACACACAGCCTGTCGGCAAGCTTGTGACGAGAGTTACGAATGATACCGAGGCGGTAAATGAGATGTTCTCAAGTGTTCTTGTCAGACTTTTCAAGAACATTATAAAGATAATAGGATATGCGGTGGTAATGCTATCAATCAATGTGAAGCTCGCAGGATATTCATTCCTGCTCCTGCCGCTTATAGGTGTTCTCACATTTGTGTTCAGACATCTGTCAAGGCAGGCTTACAGAATAACAAGAAACAAGATTACGGATATCAATACATTTCTCTCCGAGAATATTTCAGGCATGAAGCTCATACAGATATTCACCAGAGAGAAGGAAAAGTATGCGGAGTTCGAGGACAAGAGCAAGGGACTCTACAAGGCGGGATACAGGGAAATGATGATATTTGCAATATTCAGACCTGTAATTTACCTGCTGTCAATAGCGGCACTTGCGATAATTGTCGCAAGAGGCGGAAGCCTTGTGCTCGGAGGAACAATCTCTATCGGAACCCTGTATATATTCATCAACTATATAAGCTCGTTCTTTGACCCGATTCAGGAGCTTGCCGAGCAGTTCGGAACGCTGCAGTCGTCGATTGCGTCGGCTGAGAAGATGTTCCAGATTCTCGATGTGAAGCCTGAAATTGTAAATCCTGCACATCCTGTAGATGTAAAGCTTGACGGCAAAATCGAGTTCAAGAATGTATGGTTTGCCTATGAGAAGGATGAGTACATCCTAAAGGATGTGAGCTTCACAATCAATCCGGGTGAGAAGGTTGCCTTTGTAGGTGCCACGGGAGCAGGAAAGAGCTCGATTCTCAATCTTATCGGACGCTATTTTGACATTCAGAAGGGTGAAATCCTTATCGACGGCGTGAACATAAAGGATATCGATACCGATGTGCTTCGCGGCGCGATAGGTCAGGTACAGCAGGATGTATTCCTCTTCACGGGAGATATAAAGAGCAATATCTCGCTAAGAAACGAGAACATAACACTCGATGAGATTAAGGCGGCAGCCAGGTATGTAAATGCCGACAGCTTTATAAGTAAGATGCCGGGCGGCTATGATGAGCCTGTGACGGAGAGAGGTTCGACGCTCTCCGCCGGACAGCGTCAGCTCATCTCATTTGCAAGGACACTTGCCTACAAGCCGACGATACTTGTTCTCGATGAGGCGACGGCTAACATTGATACCGAGACGGAGAGCCTTATAACGGAGGCTATGGAGAAGCTCATGACGGGAAGAACGACCATCATGGTTGCCCACAGACTTTCGACAATCCAGCATGCCGACAAGATTATGGTTATGGATAAGGGAAGAATCGTCGAGTCCGGAAACCATCAGGAGCTTCTTATGCAGAACGGTGTGTACAGAAAGCTCTATGACCTTCAGCTTGCGGCGGAGGTCACGGAATAAAAACACATAAAGCACAAAGAATACAAGCGACCTCATCAGTGGGTGTATTTCCAACCGATGAGGTCGCTTTTTATCTTATTATATACTCTTTTATAAAACTCTCCGCCTCGTCCGCCTGCATATAATTCATATTAAGCGTGTACAAAACCGCATTTTCTACAAAGAAAACCGTTGTCATATTCTCCTGAACGGAAATGAGATACACGAAATCCCCGTCCTCAAATGTAGCTAAATCCACTCCCTCCTTTTCGCTTCCCGCAAGATAGTCCGAAAAACCAAACGGCACAATTTCAATGCTTCTGATACCCAAACCGTTCTCACCGCACATAATCTCAACATGCCACGAAGCATCGTTACTACTGTAGCGCACCTTGTAATACTTTATCTGCTCATCGCAGAACTGCCTGATACTTGTGGATATTTCTGCCTCGGAAAAATCCGACAGACTATCGTATTCCGTGTATTTGATGCCATCATCCGCACTTTCCTGATATTCCGACACCGAAAAAGAAAACTTTTCCTCGTCGTTTTCCCATTCCGTGCTATCCGCAATTTCGTCAACAACATTCTTATTGAGCGAGAAAACAAGCTTTCCGTTTTCAAAAAATAAATATTTATTTGTGTATGCGTAGGCAGCACCGCCACCAAAAATGAAAACAATCAATACAACTGCTGCCGCCAATACAGGTTTGAGACGGTGAAGCATATAACTATGCCTATTGCCGTCAGCCGACTGCTCATTTTTATCCCACTGCATGCTCTTAATCGTCTCCTCGATGTACTCCGCGGGAATATATCTTAGAAACTCTTCTTTTTTAATTTGGATTCTGTCAGTTTTCAAATTCATACCCCTTTCCGTTTAAATGCTTTTTCAGCTTAGCCCTTCCCCTTCGCAGTACGCTCTTGATCGTGGATGACTTCATTCCCGTATTCATCGATATTTCGTCTATTGTGTTTTCAAAATAGTAAAACATGATAAATACGTCCCTTTCCTTTTTATCAAGCTGTCCTAACGCCTCCTTTACAAGTTCTGCCGTTTCCGCCCGTAAAATGTACTCCTCCAAATTCTCATCCGTGCGTATTTCCTCATGTTCATCAATATTCTCACCCGTAATTTTTATTTTCCTACAAAAATCAATCGTGGCATTGCGCGTTATGTATGACAAATATGTTTTAACGGATGCCTTATCCTCATCGTATATCTGAGAGGTTCTGCATAGCTTTAAATAGATGTCACTCAGAATGTCATCGACGTCGGCATCAGAAATATTCTTACCTACAGTTTTTATAACCGCTGTCAGGTAATCTTTATATTTATAAAAGGCTTCCTCAATCAGTCTGTCCTGCATAACCATCTCCAATCATTTACGCACCTGTATTTCCGTTGTAAAGCGGACATTCGCAATCCGCTTCCGCTACTTGCTCATGAACGCAGTCGCTTTGCGAACTGTCAGTGGGAGCTTTTAACTCCCACTGACATAAGCATCCCCCTTACCCCCGCTTAGTGCTCTACACACTTGAAGCGGGGGATTGCTTATTCTGCGTTCAAGCTGATGCTTTGGCACCTATTTTTTTGATGTTTAGGTTACATTTGTATCACGTGTCTATAAGCCGCGAAAATTTCTTGCCAACTCTGGGTAGGTGACAGCCTAAAATATTGTGTTTATCCTTTATGTGTAAGTATGTTTTTCAGGATTTTTATGACTTATACACGCATAATACATATTTTTTACGGATTACCTGTTTCACTTATACAACTCACTCTGCATCCCCAAATATTTTACCGATAACCTTACAACTTTTTGGCAGAGTTCTCTCACTTCTGACATTCTAAATACCGGCAGCATAGTCCAATCTGTTATGCCTGATAATCTGTCTTAACTGTCCTGTGAAATCTCAACTTACATCAAATAAAAGCGGAATGTTCAACAATACCTGAAGGACATTCCGCCTGTAAATATACACATGAAGGAGATACTCACAATGAAAAAAACAGTTGCAAAGTTATTACTTTTATCGGTTATTCTATTAGGTTTTGTTAAAGTATTAGATATCGCCAACCCTGATTCAAACAATAATGTTAGTTCTTATAATTTATTCGATGACGCAACTTTAGACAATACCCACAAATAAATTATAACAACTCAATAATTCTCTTTTTATATTCGAATTCGAAGTACGTTTTCTTACATAATTGGCTCCAAAGCATACATTGATGAATTTTATCCTTGTATGCTTTATTATCATTTTGTAATTTATTTTCATTCCATGCAATGCTGTACATATTTCTATGAATCATATGAATTCTCCCATACTTTAGCTGTGCATATATTACATTATTTGATAATTTATTAGATTCTTCAAACTTAGACATGCTACCTAATATGCTTGCTACACCCGTCATATATAATTCATAATTTCTTATGTTTCTTTGCGCATCCAAAGAATTAAATCCTTTTATTTTATTATAAATAGGCATGATAAAACTTAATGCATTCTCATTATTACCACTAAATTTATATTTAGCAGAGATTGTATATAAAATAAGTTCTTCATTATTAGATAAAAATGCATTGTTTGTTTTCAAAAGTGAATCTATTTCAACCGTTTTTTGTAAAATCACACACAATTTTTCTATGTATGTTGTGTAGTCTATTTCTTCTAATCCGTAAGAAACATTAACCTTCGCCCACTCAATAAACTGCTCATTTACAAGATTTTTCGGCAATAGAACTTCAAGCTCAGCAAGTACCTCACGACATTCTTCATACTTAAACTCATTGCATAGATGTTTCCATTTTCCATACAATTCAATAGCCCTTCTGTCGTCAGTTATAATACCCATTCTCTGATAACCGGCTGACAGTCCTAACTTTTCAAGCAGCTCCTCGGCAATATCATGATGTGTATTCACTCTGTTGTGTTCAAGCCTGCGAAGTGTCTTTAGCGCACATGACCACTGTTGTTCCGCTAATTCCTCCATCTTTATTCCGAGCATTGTCCTCCTGTCTCTTATAACATCACCGATATTGTATACTGTATTTTCCTTGTAAAGATAGCAGCAGTCCTCCATGTATTCCGATATGCCGTACTCCCTGCACAATGAGTGCAATGCATCAAGCCATTCCTCAGTCTGATGCTTCACCTCATCGACCTCCTCGTCTCCGAAGCCGTGTACTAAAAATGCCCTTCTGATTTCTAATATCTCAGCGAGATAGTATCTGACCGCATCATCCCGCAGAAAGTCAAGCGCTTTCTCACAATATGAATACAATTTTACGAGTGTTTTACATAATACAGTTGAAAATACCTCATCCACATCTTTCCCTGACATTAGCTTTCTGTACATATATACAACGGTCTTAGGATATATCTTTGCCCTTGCCGAAGTGCCGAATCTCGGATTCTCCATATAGGTCAAAATATCCTCAAACATGGTAATACATTCATCTGCATTCCGCACATTTTCCGTGCGGAAACGATATTCTAATACAATGTTAAGTTCATCAACAGACAGCCACAGATGTTTCAGATTTTTGACCGCTATGTCAGGTATGGTAAGTCTTAATGCTTCACCGTACAACATGGCAATTTCGTCATCGTCCGCTCCGCGCTTTGCCTCACATTGTATCTGCATAACCTTCGCAAACTGCATTCTCACAGCATTCCTGCTATAAATTGATTTATACTCATCTATCAGCTCATACGCCCTGCTCAGGTCATTGTTCTCTATTGAATTTATTATTTCCCATCTTCTTTTCCATTCTCTGTAATCGTTATAGAAAAGATATGTCCCTTCATCCTCAAATACCATGCCGAGTCTGTCAGTGAGTCTTGTGAGTGTAGATGAATCCGGTTCCCTTCTGCCCGTCTCAATTCGACACAGATTTCCTTCACTCATAAGACCTGCACACAGTTCCGCACGACCTACATTCTGCCTGTTTCTTTCATTGTAAAGCAGCATTCCTAAGCTTTCATTGTTATTTCCTGTATTTATATTAAACGACACTTTATTCAACAGCCTCACCCTTTGTCTATCAAAAATATCTCGTTGGAAGCAGTTATAAAAATTTTTATCCAGCTACTTTAATAATAACACAAAGCCAAACGCAATCCAACTTTTTTTGTAGTTATTTGACTTGCGTTTATGTTTTATTATGCTGCTATTAATTATTATTTCCACTGTAGACATCGGTTAATCTTTATGATATACTTTACCGTAATCAAACACCTCAATCAATAAGTTTATTTATATCAAGCTGAATCACAATCAGGTAATTGCGAAACTTTATTTAGCATTATGCAGTTGTGAAATTTTACTATATTGCAAGCCGGGTACTTTGCGTCCATCGGTGTTTAGCGGCTGTGTTCCAGCCGCTTAGGCACCGTTATGTGACGCAATGTAGCGAGAGCGTGCACGGCTGTAATATAGCAAAATTTCACAACCTGTTATACCTATATGTTAAGTTTCGCAATTACATATCATGACTATAATAAAAAGGAGGTGCTTACTCATACCACATTGACAGTATGAGCCACAATACAGCATAAAAATATAGAGCCGGAGCTGCTTCTCTGACATTCAAAAAAGCTGCTCCGGCTCCATATTTTATTCGCTCCTCAATGCTACAACAGGGTCTTTCTTTGCAGCCATCTTAGCAGGAATAAGTCCCGCTATAAATGTAAGTGACATACTTATGAGCACAAGCGTAAGTGCTGCCACCCATGGAAGCCCTGCCACATTCGCAATTCCCGAAAGATGCTTTATAACTGCATTTATCGGAATTATGAGTAATAATGTGACAATGATACCCATTGCTCCTGAGACAAATCCCACAATAAGTGTCTCGGCATTAAATACCATAGAAATATCGTGCTTTGATGCACCGATACTTCTAAGGACACCGATTTCCTTGGTTCTTTCAAGAACGGAAATGTATGTGATAATTCCAATCATAATCGATGATACAACAAGTGAGATTGCTACAAATGCAATGAGCACATAAGAGATTGCATTTATGATTGTGCTTATCGATGACATCATAAGTCCGATGTAATCAGTGTAATTGATTACCGCTTCCTCTCTGCCCTCGGCACGCATCGCTTCATTGTACTCCTCAATCTTATCTGAGATTTCATCCTTGGAATTGAAGTCAACGGGGTATATCATTATTGAACTTGGTCTTTCAAGTTCTGCCACACCGAATGCTTCCATATTATCATCATATGTAGCTGATGATGTTGCAGGCTGCATATAGGATGCCATGAATGCCTCTAACTCCTCCTGTGAGAGCGATGCAAGGTATGCCTGCTGTTCAGGTGTGAGTGCCGTGATATCGAAGGTATTCTCCATCTCAACTTCCTCACCGGCCTTTGTAAAAGGCTTTCCCGTAATCACATCGGTCTCAGGCTCCGCCGCCTGCTTTTTCACGATATCGGATTCATTAATCTGATTGATCACATACTCCATAAGAGCACTTGTATAACCGGCTGAACCGCTCACTGCGCCTGTAACCGCATCAGGATTCGGTCTTAAAATACCGACAACCTGAAGCTGTATACCATCTGCAATGGCTGCCTTGTAGCTTTCCTCGTCGTCACGCACATCCGTATAGGTTCCACTCTCGTCGTCATAACTGTAAAAATCGGTATTTACAACGAGGCGGTATCTGAGATTAAGGATATCCTCGTATGTGTACTCCGATTTATAGCTCACAACTTCCTCGCCCTTCGCAAGACGCGTCATTGTATCAGCTACTTCATTCTGATCTTTAAGACCCAGTGCGTATAATGCATAGTCACTGATTTCATTGTTCTCATCAACAATAAGAACTATCTCATTGTATGCAGATGGCCATCTTCCTGCAATCACATCATACTGTGACTCAAGAAGAGACTGATTTCCGATAAGCTGACTCCACACATCCCATGACCCTCCCATCATTGAAGAGCTCATCATGGATGAATTGGAAAATCCCGACAGTTGGCCCATGCCGACACTGTCAAGAACCGTACTTGGGTTTACCTGAACAATGCCATCGGTTGTGTCCTCTTTATATATGTTCAATGTTGTGGAATATCCGTACTGAATATCACTCACAAGCTCATCAAAGCCATTGTTCTCATCCTCGATATATTTCTTGAACTCTGAAAGATTATTTACCTTAATCTGCGACATCATCGAGTTGAGCATATCACTTATAATATTGTTGGAATAGATTTTTCCTTCTTCTTTCTCTGAAGCATCGCCCACATGCTGTCCCATAAAGGCACTCATCATGCTTGAGTAATCAACCTGTTCCTCCTCAATTGCAATCGGATATGAAGAAAGCGTGTCCTCCTCAACCCTCTTGATGTAGCTCCTAAAGCCGCTTGAAAGTGCAAGAATAAGTGCAATTCCTATAATGCCGATACTTCCTGCAAATGCCGTAAGAATCGTTCGTCCCTTCTTCGTCATAAGGTTGTTGGCACTTAATGACAATGCCGTAAAAAAGGACATTGAAGTTCCTCTTTTCTTTTTGCCGGAATGAATACCAGCCTCTGTCACCTTGCCCTCGCTCTCGATAAAAGGCATCGTATCGTCCGTCACCCTGCCATCCAGCAGTCTGATAATTCGCGATGAATACTTCTCCGCAAGTTCAGGGTTATGAGTTACCATGATTATGAGTCTGTCCTTGGATATCTCCTTTAAGAGTTCCATAATCTGAATACTCGTCGCTGAGTCAAGTGCTCCTGTAGGTTCATCAGCAAGAAGAATGTCCGGATTATTTACAAGTGCCCTCGCTATGGCTACTCGCTGCATCTGACCACCTGACATCTGATTAGGCTTCTTGTGAAGCTGATCACCGAGTCCTACTTTTTCAAGTACTTCAACCGCCCTCTTTTTTCTCTCCGCTTTGGATACCCCCGACAAAGTAAGCGCAAGCTCCACATTCGAAAGCACCGTCTGATGAGGAATCAGGTTATAGCTCTGAAATACGAAACCGATTGTATGATTGCGGTATGTATCCCAATCAGAATCCTTGTACTTCTTGGTTGATTTGCCGTTGATTATAAGGTCTCCGCTTGTATACTGGTCAAGACCTCCGATAATGTTAAGAAGCGTTGTCTTTCCACAACCTGACTGTCCGAGAATTGACACGAACTCACTGTCCCTGAAAGTTATATCAATTCCTTTTAGTGCCTGAACGGTTGTATCACCGCTGACATAGTTCTTAACAATATTTTTTAATTGAAGCATACTTACTTCCTTTCTGAGCGATTTACCGTAAAAAGCTGCCAGCCTCGCTCAGAGGCAGACAGCCTTAACTTATTTAACACATCTAACATACATTGACAAATATACGCTTCAATTCTCTATAAGTCAAATTAACATTTTATAAATTTCCGGCCGTCTGTCCCTGAAAAGCCCCCAGCTGTCACGCATCTCCCGTACAGCGTCAAGGTCGGTGTTTCCGTAAACTATCTCCTCTTTATCCCTTGATGCACCGCACACCACCTCTCCGGTTTCATCCGTCACAAAGGAAGAACCATAAAATAGCAGCTCGGATTTTTGTCCTCCGTTGTCCTTAGACGGTGTCACACATTCTAAGCCATATCTGTTCGCGGCTATCACCGGGATAATATTGCAGGCAGCATGTCCCTGCATACATCGTCTCCAATGCGGCATACTGTCACATTCAAGAATCGGTTCACTTCCTATTGCCGTCGGATACAGCAGAAGCTCTGCCCCCTGTACCGCCATGCCTCTTGCCGTCTCAGGGAACCATTGATCCCAGCATATCCCCACACCTATCGTAGCGTATTTTGTATTCCACACCTTAAAGCCTGTATCTCCCGGTGTAAAATAGAACTTTTCCTGATAATAATGGTCATCAGGAATATGCGTCTTTCTGTACACTCCGAGAATGCTTCCATCTGCATCTATAATTGCAACAGAATTATAATATACATTTATATCTCTTTCATAAAAGCTTATAGGCAGCACAACGGAAAGCTCCTTCGCCACCGCCTGAAAATGCAGAACCGCATCATTTTCCATAAGCGGCTTAGCAAGCTTGTAGGACTCATAATTTCTCTCCTGACAAAAATACCAATTCTCAAACAACTCGGGAAGCAGAATAATCTGTGCTCCGTTTGCCGCTGCCTCCCTCACAAGACGGTCAGCCTTTTCTATATTTTCCCGCACGTCTCTTGTGCAGGACATCTGTATGCCCGCATACTTTACCTTTCGCATAGCAGTCTCCTCCCATTGTCATTAAGTTGAGAGCCATCTCTCACTCAACATAGTATAAGTATTTTTATGATATCACAAAAGTACTTTTCTTAAAATATTTTTTATCATTTAAGAAAAAGAAACAGATCCGTACATAGCCGTTCCTGCATGGTATATACGAACCTGTTTCACCTATAAAAACTATATTTTTGTATTACTTTTTCTTAGTTGTCTTTTTGCGCTTGGCAATTACCGCCAGAACGGCTGCAGCAAGTGCAATAACCACAAGAACAATCAACATCGGTATAATTATCTGAATACCGCCATCCTTATCTGCTGTCTTTTCAGCACTAACGGCATTACTCTCATTCTGCTGTGATGTCGCATTTTCAGCAGTCGTAACCTCTGTATTATCCTTAGAGTTTTCCTCTGATACAGGCTGCTCATTGTTGTCTACAGCCTTCCAGCCGATAACAAATGGTGATGCACTTGTAATGATAATCTTAAGACCTTCCTCCGTCTTTTCAGGATCAAAGTACTCCATTTCTCCGGCATTATCACCTGACACTATAAGATGTCCGATTACAAAATCAAATCCATCTCTTGAAGTATTTTCAGGATATGGAAGAACAACCTCAACACCTGCGCTCAATTCCTCCTCACTCGCATCAGTCCATTCTCCATTGCTACGCTTAATCTTTATAACATAGTCAAACACCATAGTGTTCTCTGCTTTAACATCCGGAAGAATTCTGACAGCTTCATTTTCCGTAATCATTCTTGCAAGAAGCTCCGCTACCTCTTCTGTCGTGCTGCAGTTAAGCTTTTCCTTTACAACATCAGGTACCACATCGACAGTAAGCTCTCCAACATGTCCTCTGTATTCATAACCCGTACCTGATGTCTCAGTTGCTGCCTCACTTGATTTTTCCGTTGACTGCTTCACGCTTGGTTTCTCTGCCTGTGCCTCCGTTGACGGCTTCACGCTTGGTGTTTCTGTAGGTGCCTCCGTTGACGGCTTCACGCTTGGTGCCTCTGTAGGTGCCTCCGTTGACGGCTCCTCGCCCGGTGCCTCTGTAGGTGCCTCTGTTGACGGCTCCTCGCTTGGCACCTCTGTAGGTGCCTCTGTTGATGGCTCCTCGCTTGGTGCCTCTGTAGGTGCCTCTGTTGACGGCTCCTCGCTTGGTTTCTCTGTAGGTGCCTCTGTTGACGGCTCCTCGCTTGGTTTCTCTGTAGGTGCCTCTGTTGACGGCTCCTCCGGTTCTTCCTTACCGTCAACGCTAACCGTTCTTACGATAACCGCACATGTTCTTGAAAGACTTCCGACGAACTCGATATCAATGTATCCTTCTGTTACAACTGTCTCAATCTCACCGACTGCATATGTAGCCTTACCGTTTGATACGCTGATACTCTCGCCCTGAACCTTAGCCTCAATCTTACTGCTTCCTAAACCACATCCGCCTACGAGTTCTACGATATACTTACCGTTAGGTACGTCGACTCTGAATGTGTTTCCATCAGGCATGATGTAGTCCCTGTAAACATTATCAGGAAGCTGTGTTCCCGGCTTGTAAGCTCCCTCATCACGACCCTGATTTGTCTGTTTTCCGTCTAAGAAACCATAGCCCTTATCCTTGCTGTATGCACTTCCAAGCTTCTCTAAGGTCTTAGTTCCGTTCTTTACATTACCAAGAACTCCAATCCAGCCGTCCTCAACAGCAGAGCCCTCTATACCGAAGTCAAATCTCTTGGCAACAGGGTAATCAACCGTGAGTTCCAATTCTGCAGTTCCGTCAAAGCCTTCAACTGTTCCTGTAAGCTTTGTCGTTCCGAGCACAGTCACATCAACAGGTGTTGTCTTATCCCACTCAGCACTTACATAAGATGCTGTTCCATCAGCCCATACTGCATATACGTTGTCAGGAAGTGTGTACTCTGTCTCATTAAGGTAAATCTCCCAATATCTTGTATAAAGAGATACAATGTAGTTGGCAACAACCTTAACTGTAATTGTAATCTCACCAACTGCAAGATCTGATGTTCCCTTAAGGACATACTCACCAACAGTATTTACATCGAGATTGCTTGTATCCCAAGTAACTGTTCCGGCTATAGTCTGTCCATTTAAAAATGTAGCTGTAAGCTTAGTTGGAAGTGTTGGTTGATTTCCCACTATAACGGTAATATCCTCATACTTAGCGTATCCTGTAGATACGTTAGGAACAACCTTTACCGTCTTTTCAATAGGTGCATCCCAACCTGCAACAGTACCAATTACCTTGTACTCACCAGGTGTCTTGATGTCAACATTAGTTACATCCCACTTAACATTTGCAACTGTCTTGTTGTTATTGGTATCAGTTACACTAAGCTGTGCAGGAAGTAAATCTGCAAGTTTCTGTCCCGCTGCCAATACCTGATTCTGAACCAAATCAGGAAGTGAGAACTCATCAATAGATGCAATATCAACTAATGTATGAAGCTCAAGCTCTCTTGACATAAATGATGTCTTACCGTCAACAACCGCCGCAATCTTATATCTGTAAGTTGTGTCAGGCTTGACTGTCTTGTCTACATATGAGTAGTACTTAACTGTGTCTTCCTCTGTGCTCTCGGATGCTGCCACTGTTCTCACATTGTTGAGTGAGATTGTAAGCTCCTCCTCAGCGCTCTGAGCCTCCATTGCCTGCTCATCTGATGGCTGGCTCTCCTCAGCGGCCTCATTGTCTGTTGAAGCTGTATCAGTTGAGGTGTTGTTCTTGAGCCACTCATCATAGTTGACGTCCTTAATAACGATACCTGTAAAATATAATCCCGGCTGTCCACTCTTGCTTGACTTGTTTACAATATTAAGAGTTCCATCACTTACCGTCACTTCTTTTGTCTCATTAGTGAACTCCTTCGAACCGTTTCCTCTTCTTACATCCGAGAATGTAACATCCTCTGCTGTTACCTGATTGTATACTCCTCCGGCACCATTAAAGATGTAATATGTCACCTCATATGTTCCATTTGGAACCTTAACATCAAATTCCATAGGATTTGTTGCGTCCCAACCAAGCACACAATCGTCTGCAACTGCCGTAAGCTCTGTAGCACCTGATGAATATGCCTTATCCGAACCCGCTGCTGCAAGACCATCTCCAAATACAAATCCGTAGCCCTTCTCATCGCTGTACTCATCTGAAGCTAATACCTGTGTCCAACCATCCTCTACAGCTCCTGCGCCAAAGTCAAATCTCAAATATGCAGGTGCCTGCTCTGTCTCGCTTGAGCTCTCACTCTCGCTCTCAGACTCGCTGGTGTTCTCGCTTGTAGGTTCTGTCTCACCTGCGCTCTCACTTGTCGGCTCTGTTTCACCTGCGCTCTCGCTTGTCGGCTCTGTCTCACCTGTGCTTCCGCTTGTCGGCTCTGTTTCACCTGTGCTTCCGCTTGTCGGCTCTGTCTCACCTGCTGACTCGGACCCGCTTGGCTTTTCCTCATCTAAGTTGTCCTTGTCGCTTGCGTATACAGGAACCTTCTTTGTAATTACAATCGCTGAAAGAGGTGCTCTTGCTGAGCCATTATTACAGATTACAGTAATCTGTCCGCCCTCTTCAACTGTAACTTCAAGTGTCTTAACAATGTCAGATGACGATGTAAGCTTTATGGAATCTGCTATTGCACCTAAATCTGTCCCGTTGATTGATAATGTTGCTCCTGTTGAACCACCAAATGCTCCTGCATATACATTTACAGTATATGTTCCGGCTTCAACCACATCAACCTTAAACTCAAGCTTGCCCTTTTCTGCATATGCAACGTCCTGACATGCATAATCTACAGGCTCCGAATCATCTGTTACTGCAATATATGTACCCTTAGTTGCATAATCTGCAATCACTGTATCATCTGAGAAACCATATCCCTTCTCAGCGTCATACACATCCTTGCCGATTCCTATAAAGCCCTCAGCAGTTCCCTTCTTAGTTCCTATATCAAACTGCTTATATAAAACATCTTTATAACCGATAGGCTGCTCCTGCTCCTCCGGTGTCTCTACAATGCCATCAACAATCTTGATGTTGTCGATGTAAGAACGTCCACCGCTCTTATTTGCTGTGAGCAGAATATGCTCTAAGCCATTTACTTCATTTACGAAATCAAGCTTACCGCTGTATAATACACTAGCATCAGCCGCCTTGCTGATAGTAACATTCACCTTCCGGTTAGCGAAATCAAGCTCTGCCTTTATCTTTATCCAACCTGTTGTCGCTGTCTTTCCGTTTCCACTCTCCTTGACATCTGCCGTAAGAGCCTCTGTCACATCAACTCCATTGAGAAGAATTGACTGCCAGGTTGTATTGTCACTTGCACCTGCCTTTGCCTCTATTGTGAGTATCTGTGCCGTGCTCTGTAACCATTCGCTGTTTGCCTTATCTCCGTTAGCTGCTCCGAGTAATGAGAAGTATGATGCCTTATTCTTGTATGGAGCATCAATTCTGAGTTCAAGCTCAACAGTTGCATTGTCCTTAACATCTAATGCCGGGCTCTGAACACGTCTGTCTCTTCTTGCATCCTGTCCTACACTGAGAACATAGGAGCTTGTGTTAGGATGAACTGTTGCCGTATCTGCTGCAAGAGAAACCGCACTCTCTTCATAATATGTGAAATCCGACTCACCACTCTCAAAATCCTGTGAGTACAGAATCTTCTCCTCCGGCTCCTCAGGCTGTTCCTTATCCGGAACATACTCTACAAGCTCATCCTTGGAGATAGTGTCGATCAACTTGAACTCACCATCGCCATCAGCCCTATATATCTGATATCCTGTTACTTCATGTCCATATGTGCCGTCGCTTGCCTCTGTGAAAGCAATCTCAGCACTGTTCTCGGTAAGCTGACCTACCATAAGCTGTGAAGTGACAAGACCTTCAGAAAGGAGGTAGCTTAAGTTAGCAGGCTGATTGTAACCAACATTCTCCCATGCAACGCCCTCTCTGTAAGCAAGATTCTCAAGGAGACATGGTACGACGTAATCGGTCTGAATTGTTGTCGTGTAAACACGGACCTTGTTCTTGTCTGCTGCACAACGTGCAATAATCTCTTCTCTCCAGTCTCCGAGGAAGTCTGCGATAATACCAAGATTACCCTTAGTTCCGTTGCTTGACCAGATTTCTGTTGATGAGAGGAGGTCTACCTGCTCACCCTTCTCATAATCCCACTTGTAGAGCTTAACTCCTGTAGGAGCGTAAGCCGCTTTGTTAAACGTATGATCCTGAACTTCACTTAACAGATCTCCATCCCAGAAGAGGGATGCATTAGAAGCAGGAGTCCTGTCAGCAAGCTTTATGAGTGCTCCAAGCTTTGACTGGGTTGAATAAACCTCTCCGTCCGTGGAATCCCATGAAGGTTCATCATTTCCCTCGTAAGTAGGACTCGCTATTGACCACCACTCAGCACCTGCCGATGTAGGGTCGATATCCGCTGCAACACCACGGCCTGTATCCTTACCTGTCCAGTAACCCATGAGAATTTCACCTGTCTCGGCGTCATGGATTTCAACATGGTATGCTGCATCATCATGCTCGTGAACGTCCATTATCTCAAGTCCGTCGTTCCACTCTACCCAGTCTGATACATGCATCGCATCACCATGTCCAAGACCTGTTGAATACTTAACCGTACCATCATGGTCAACCGTGAGGGAACCGTAGATAATCTCGTCCTTGCCATCATTGTCAACGTCATTTACACTGAGACCATGATTTCCCTGTGACTCGTACTCCGAGCCTGCCTTATTTGTATCGAATGCCCAGTAAACATCAAGCTTTCCTTCATCGTTTACATAGTAGGCCGTAAGGCATGTTCTTGTGTAGTATCCTCTTGAGAATACTGCGTATGGCTTCTCACCATCAAGATAAGCTGTTGCAGATAAGAATCTGTCAACACGGTTACCATACGCATCGCCCCATGCACCAACATTTCCTCTTGCAGGAACGAAGTCCGTTGTGTCAAGAATGCTTCCATCCTCACCATTGAACATTGTGAAGTACTCAGGTCCGTCAAGAACATATCCTGAAGCGTTACGATAATCATTCTTTTCACTTATTTTCTCTGTTGGAAGTGAGCTTGAAGGAACATCAATGTACTCTGCCTCGGCAAGTGTATTTGCCGTGCCATCGGCAGGTCTTAATACTGTTGTTCCCGGTGCTGTCTTAACCGCTATCTCTGCCTTGCCGTCACCATCATAGTCCCATACCTGGAACTGTGTATAGTGGGCACCTGAACGGATATTGATACCCATATCAATTCTGTACAGAAGTGAAACCTCACCTGTTGCCCAGTTTACATCGTATGCGTCAAGGAAAGTCTTTCCTGTAAATCCATAACCTGAATTATCCTTTGCGTTGCTTGGATACCACTTAACGATAAGCTCAAGAACGCCGTCTCCGTCAAGATCGCCGAGTGACATATCGTTAGCGCTGTAATCGCATGTAGCCACCTCACCATTGTACTCAGGCATTGTCTCGTCTGCAGGAGCATAGAGATTGAGTTCAAGGTACTGATGCTCCCAGCACCTGGTATCAACTGCCTTCACACCGATAGCGGAATCGTTGCTTCCAACTACCTTATATACGGATGCGCTTGTGCCGCCTTCATCTACCATATTGGTTACGCTTATGTTGGAAGCTATTGCCACGCCATCGCGGTATACGGTAAATGTTGTCTTTAAATTGTTGCCATTGTCAAAGTCTGCCTCAAAGCTTCTCCAGCTTAAGTAAACACCCTTTGTAAGTGTATTTCCGTCCTTGTCTGTTGCGGATATAAGTGTCTCTGCACCCTTCTCACCCGCAAGATTAACTGCTACAAGTGCTCTGTCCGAGTACTTCTCAAGATTTCCGGGTGTAAGTGTTCCGGTGACAGGAGTCTTGCATGCTGCTGAAAGCTCACTTAGACCACCTGCGTTGAGTGCTGCCACCTTGTAGTAGTAGCTTATGTTGGTATCAATATCAAAATATGTATCCTTGAAGGTTGTCTCTGTAGTCTCGCCCACCTTCTCAAATGCCTTGAAGCCCTTCTCGCCCTCAGCCTTTGCTGAACGGTAGATAACGTACTTGATTACCTTGCCCTGGTCAGCGTCTGCAACAGAGGCTGCGTTCCACGAAATTGTGATTGTGTTCTGAACACCTGTTGTTGATGATGTAGGGTCTACGCATACAACATTTGTCGGAGCTGCCGGAACCTTAACCGTATCCAATACAGCCTCAACTGTCTCAACATTCGAACGGGCTGACTCTGTTCCGTCTGCTGTAACACATGTCATGTAGTACTGATATGTCTCACCAAGAGCCGCCGTCATGGCTCTGCAGCCAAGCTCATCCTTCTTGTACTCTTCAGTTGTAAACGACTTTACAACGGTGAATGCATCATCAGAAGAACTCTTTCTGTAAACCTTGTAGCTTACAGCCTCATCGACACCTGAAAAACCGAGAAGGAAAGTCATGTTAGAACCACTTACCGACTTCTCGGATGCCACAAGTGATGATGGTGCCTTTAAAATCTCTGTAACCGTAAAACCGTTAAAGTAATTGTCTGTTGTTATGTTGAGCTGTCCGTCCTCAACCCTCACCGTGCCTGTTGCACCGGCAACGCCCTGCCTAACGGAGATGCTTCCGATGGACTTGCCCTCTGCGCCATAGGATGACTTAACCGTTGAAGTTCCCGGAAGAAGGTCTCCACCGTAGCAGGTAACCTCATAATCACCGTTAGGAATATCAAGTGCGAACTCTCCTGCACCCAACGTAAAGTCCCTTCCCATAAGGCTGTAGGAATCATTCTTCTGCTCACCGCGGTCACGTCCCGCACCCGGTCTTGTTATCCAGCCATAGCCTCTTGCAGCGTCATACATCTCTGCACCGACACCTGTCCAGCCTGTCTCTGTAGGTCCGTCAGCCTTTGCAACGCTGCCCTTGTCACCATTGATATCGAACTTCCAGCCTGCTGTCTTAGTTGTCACCTGTATCATGTTAGAGAACTCACCCAGTCCTTTAGGGTTGAAGCCTCTGACTGCATATACATATGTAACTCCAGCCTGGCAGGACGTATCTGTATACTTGTTCTTAGATGATACGGAATACTTCTCAGCATTGGAAAAATCCACATCATCAATTGTCTGTCCATCAGCCAATACAGCTCTGTAAATATAGTAGAGCTCTGAATCTTCCTCAGCATTCCACTGCAATCCCACAGATGATGCACCTACTGTTGTGCTTGCAAGATTCTCAATCTTACCCGGAGCCTTTGTAGGAACCTTATTCACAACAAGTGCCGCAAGTGGATCAAGCGCATCTGTTGCGCCGTCCTTTGCATAATCAACAATTCCCTCAGCAACACACTGTGCGAACTTGTATGCTCCATAATACTGTAAATGAGTAGAATCGTTAGCACCGCCTGCGTAAGCACCTTCAGGGTAATCGCCTGCCTCAACAATGAGGAACAATGACTTAGCACCCTCGATACCGAACTCATTGCAAAGTGCTGTAGAACGTGCCGTAAGATCAACTATAGGAATATTCTGCTCCTTTGCCATCTTACGCATAACGTCGCCATACTTCTCAAAATTGCCGACAAAAGACTTGAGTGAACCGTCTGCATTAGTTGTATAGCTGTATCTTGCAACAGGTGTTACAAGAACAGGAGTGGCGCCTCTCTGTGTTACACCATCAACATAATACTGCATCCAATACTCAAAATCCTCAGGTGAAACATACCTGTTAGGTCTTGCAGCAGTGGCATCATTGTGTCCCCACTGTACAAGCACATAGTCTCCCGGCTTTACATCCTCGAGTAAATCATCGAACTTTCCCTCCTCTATGAAGGACTTAGAGCTTCTTCCGCCGATAGCTCTGTTCTCGACGATAACATTCGTTGTCTCATAGGTCTGAGCCTGACTATACTGACAGTCCTTGCACTCACGTTCCTCAACAAAATCCCCGAAGAAGTTGTGAAGTGTCTGTCCCCAGCCTGTCTGAGGGTAATAATTACTCTCATAAGTCTGAACGGTTGAGTCGGAAGCGATAAAAATTGTAGGCTTATCGCCCGCTGTCTTAGCTGCATTCTTGGTAATTGTAACCTTGCTTACATATACCTTGCCTGTGGCAGCATCCTCCTCTTTAGTCGCGCTTCCCGATGTCTCCAAAAACTTGAGGTTAAGGACACCATCAACGAGGCACGCTGTTATATCCTGTGTAACGGCAGCGCCCGCTGCCACCTTAACTCCTGATGCCTTTGTGATATCCTCTGCCTCGAGTGAAACCACAAGCTCCTTATCAGTAGGGTTGACAAGTTCAACGCTTACCTTGTAATCTGCATTGTCAAGTGCGAAGTCAAGTGTGGAAGTGTTCTCATAAGTGTAAACTCCAAAGCCTGTACTCTCAGTCTCTTTCCATACCTTGCTCGCAATCTCAAGATATCCGTCACCGTCAGTTACATACGATGCACTTCCGGTCGTGACCTTCTCCTCTCTTGGGTAATAAACTCCGCCTACCCAGTCCTTGGCTGCATCAGGGTAAGCCACATCGCTGAAGCCATAGCCCGTCTCAGCGCTGAATAAGGTAGAAGAATTGACCTTCTGCCCCTTTCCCATTGCATAGGCACCGGTAGCTGCCTTAACTGATGAAGCCTTCTCGGCTGCATTTACAGTTACTGCACCGACATCCGAAAGTGATACGCTTCCTGCCACCATAGCCACTGAAAGCATAAGCGATACTCCCTTGCGAATGTTCTTCTTGAATTCTTTTGACAAATTGATTTTGCCACGCCAAATACCTGAATTCATGAATCATCCTCCTATTTGTTACATTATTATAGTTTTCGTGAATATAGTTTTGCCACTTTATGCATATTAACATCTTGTGCGTCCAAAGTAAATATTCCTTTTGTGCATTTTTGTTGTTTTTATGAGCGTTTTCAACCATCTTATATGCAACTTGCATTATTATATAGGTTGTTAGTACTATTTTTTGTGCATAGGTACCATATTTTCGTTTTGCATTGTGTCTATTTATGTTGGTTTTTTCGAAAATCTTACATATTATTTTTTTGATACATATCAAAATGTTGTAAACAGCCATGGATGACGGATTTTGCAACTATGGCGGAATGAGAAGAAATTTTTTCAGAATCATTTAGAACAATCAGATAAGTCATAGAAACGAAGTTTTCTATTACATAAAAAAAACAGATACCCATCTGTTTTACATAGGTATCTGTTGTGTAATGCAATGTATGTTTCCCCCGCCTACAATTATATCGCGTGCGTACACCGGGACGATATTTCTGTCAGGGAAGGCTTCCTTAAGTACCGCAACCGCCTTCTCATCGTTCACATCTCCGAATTGTGGCAGCACAACCGCACCGTTTGAGATATAGAAATTCACATAGGAGGCTGCAAGCCGCTCACCTGCACTTCTCTCATCCTCGCCTGGCTCGAACTCAAATCCGGCAAGCTCTTCCTCGGTTATGCACACGGGCTTTTCAGGTATATAAAGCTTATGCACCTTGAAATGCCTTCCCTTTGCGTCCGTCTCGCTTTCTAAGACCTCAAGGCATTTTTTACTCATCTCATACTGTGGGTCTTCCTCCTTGTCCGTCCACGCGAGCACGACCTCACCCGGACGCACAAAAGCACATACATTATCGACATGCTCGTTGGTCTCATCCTGATATATCCCGCACGGAAGCCATACCACCTTTTCAACATTACAGTACTGCTTCAGCTTTTCCTCAATCTGTGCCTTGCTAAGCTTCGGATTTCTTCCCGGACTGCACAGACAGCTCTCCGTAACCAGCATGGTTCCATCGCCGTCCGAATGTATCGAACCTCCCTCCAGCACAAATGGCTCCGCGTCATAGCAGTCAAAGCCCGCATACTCAAGAAAGCGCTTTGCAACCAGATTATCCTTCGTCCAATCTGCATACAGCCCGTCATAATCACCGCCCCATGCGTTAAAGCTCCAGTTGATGCCTCTCACGACGCCGTCGGCATTTTTCACAAAGGTCGGTGCCACATCGCGCGCCCATGCATCATCGGACTCAAGCTCAACAACCTCTATTCCTTTGTCCGCACATGTAAGCTGCTTTTCAAGCATATGGTGTACTTCTTCTTTATGCTGCAGAGTTTCTGAAAAATCCGCCCCGGTATCCTTAGGATTTTTTTGCTCCTGAGCTTCTTTTAGATGCTCATGAGCTTCCTCTAGATGCTCATATGCTTCCTTCAGGTGCTCATGGTCGGCAAGCATATAGACATGCTCGCTCTGTGCAATTATTGCCGCAATCTTAGCGAATACCTTCTTCGCAGCCTTACCGCCGTATATCCATGAGCCGGGTCTTACCGGCCATATCATAATGCAGCCCTGATGTCTCTCAAACTCACCCGGCATTCTGAAATTGTCATCCCTTGGGGTACTGTTGAATATTCTCATTTGATTTTCCTCTTATTTCTATTTTTAAATTGTTTCCCCATTTTTCTTCAACCATCTGTTAGTGTTTTTGCGAATAAAACCAATACCATTTTTACACATATGCATACTGCAAGCATCGCTTGCAGTATTGCCACCTCTCAAAGCGGCATCGGTGTCCGGGCAGCCAGAATAACCGCCAGAATTGCAGCAACAAATGCCACCACTCCTATGACTGCCAGCAGCTTTTTACTGAGTTTCTTCTTCGCTGCTTTGCATACCAGTGCGGTGCAAGCCACGCAGACAGCAGCAACTCCAAGTGCAATTCCCAGCGTTTCCCACAGCCACGATAATTCATATAAGATTTCCATGTAATCACCTCTCCTTCTGTTGGTCAATTTGAATTTGACTATTCGTTTGTTTCTCTATAAACTGTCATTCCGAGTATTTTGATTTCGAACCCATCAATATATGGTTTTACACCATCTACTTCTGGTGCAAGTTGGTGTATTTTTGTAACTTCATACACTAATGCTTTATACCTAACACTTCCGCCGTCTTTTAAGTTCATACGAACAGGGGTTAATAGGATTACTAAAACAACTATAATTGCAATTACCACAAAGAATTTCTTTTTCATACAATCACACTCCTTTGTTAAATTCCGAGTTGTTAAATTCTTTCTAAACGCCATCTTCTTGCCCTTCGGACAAGAAGCATCCCTCGCTCCAAAGAGCTCGGTCAATTCCGATTTTTCATTTTCTTCGACTTCCCGATAAGCTGGAAGTTATCAGTCTGTTTCATCTTTTTTATATATTACGCCGTCCCATGCATAATATCCCGCAATATATTCATAATCAGGATATTCTTCTATCTCATATAATTTTCTCCCACTGTCAGATGTACAAATTACTACATTTGATATTTTATAATTTTCTAGTTTCGATGTTTGAGAATATCTAACTCCATTAAGATATATATAATCACCTTTTTCAATTGCCTCATTTTTATAACTTTTATTGTGTGCAAAATAATATCGACCACAAATAAAAATAACAACAATTGTAAGTAAAATAATAATTAAAACTATTGATTTCTTTTTTTCTACCATCATTCTCATTAGCTTCCTCTTAACATTTCATAAAATCTCGATTTTCTACTTTACTCAACCGTTCTGCGAATCGGAAGTTGTCTATTTCAATACATCTACCCATCTATTGTTTTCTTTATAGAAAAAATACTCGCTTAAATTTTCTTTTAAAAAAACTTCCAACATCTTTTCCATTCCATCCGCTAAATCAGCCTTTTTAATATCTTCTATTTCTGTCCAATAAACTTCACCCTCATTAGATGCAGACAAGTTCCCCTCAAATTTGTTAGTTTTATAAAATAAAACCATATATCTTGAACCATCATCATTTGTCCAATCTTTTATTCCGCACAATACAGGCGAAGAAATTCTTAGTCCCGTTTCCTCAAGCACTTCACGAATTACAGCGTCAGTAAAGGATTCTCCTTTTTCTACATGACCTCCCGGAAATGTAACACCACAATAATCATCATCTATTTTTTCTTGTACTAAAACCTTATCACCATCGTATACCATACACATATTAGTTAATGTAACAACTTCCGTCCTATCCATGCTGCACCTCCACAACTCCCTATTCATTGTCGTTTCATCATTATTTTTGTTCCGTTAACATATCATAAAGAGCCAAATCCGTTTTATATATCCCCTGACATGACTGTTAAATATAAAAATTATCTTTTTTCATAGACGAATATTGTGCTTGCTGTTTTATCTGTATTTATATCAAACTTGATATAGTTGTCTACTAATCCGCCCTATACACACTCTCTGTCCTCTCAGGACAATCTCCCCTTGAAATCCTCATACCCGAAATGCTTTACAACCTCACACTCCCCATTCTCGTGTCTAAGCACAATATCAGGAAGTCCGATTCCGTTGAAAGTGTTATTCTTCACCATAGAATATATAGCCATATCCTCAAAATACAGTGTGTCGCCTATCTGTATCTTTCTGTCAAAGGAATAATCTCCTATGATATCGCCTGCAAGACAGGTGTAGGATGAGAGGCGGTATGTGTACTGCTTCCCGCCCGGCTCTCCGCTGTCCTTAAGTGGAGGTCTGTACGGCATCTCAAGGACATCCGGCATGTGGCATGCCGCTGACGCATCAAGAATAAGCGTTGTGATTCCTGCATTTTCCACGATATCAAGCACTGTGGTCTTAAGATAGCCTGCATTGAGAGCCACCGCCTCACCCGGCTCGAGATACACCTGAACCTGATATTTTTCTTTCATGTGATTCACAAGACGGACAAGGCGCTCCACATCATAATCTTTTCTTGTGATGTGATGACCTCCGCCCATATTGAGCCATTTCATATCGTAGAGATATTTTCCGAATTTCTGCTCAACAGCCTCAAGCGTTGTCTCTAAAGCATCGGAATTCTGCTCGCAGAGCGTGTGAAAATGAAACCCGTCAACACCCTCTAAAAAGCCGGGATTTTTCCCAAGCTCTTCCTCCAGCTTTTCTATGGTGACACCAAGCCTTGAGCCCGGTGCACATGGGTCATAGATTGCGTGTTCACCCTGCGTGGAGCACTCCGGATTTATCCTCAAGCCGAAGCTTTTTCCATTCGCAGTGCATCTGCCACGGAACTTATTAAGCTGTGCCACCGAATTGAATATAATATGGTCGCAGCAGCCCATAATCTCGTCAAATTCCGCATCCCTGTAAGCCGGGGAAAACACATGGTTTTCCTTCCCCATCTCCTCAAAACCAAGCCTTGCCTCATTCAGTCCGCTTGCCGTACATCCGCTTATATATTCACCTATGAGCGGATACACCGCATACATTGAGAAGCACTTCTGTGCGAGCAGTATGCGGCACCCGGTACGGTCTATAACACTTTTTAATATTTCCAGATTACTTTTCAGCCTTCCCTCATCGACAATATATGATGGGGTTGCTACATCTTTTATGTTCATGCTATACCTCATTAGTTTCCTTTGCCATTTCTTTTCTGTATTGAATAATCTGTTGTTGCAGCATATATTTTTCACGTTTAAACAGAATAGCTACCTCGCTACTATTCGTTTTACAGTTAAATTATACGTTTATTATTTTTAAGTTATCAATA
>ERZ772818.186-NODE-186-length-68414-cov-16.858234_pt1 | contig 68414 bp, 54 predicted proteins | sample MGYA00580837_ERZ772818 | MGnify/ENA primary metagenome ERZ772818 (study PRJEB29015, sample SAMEA2737671) | human gut metagenome | biome: human gut; feature: human-associated habitat; material: faeces | place: China | collected 2012 ...
AAGACCGCTCTACAAGCCGAAATTCGATGTGTTCAAATTTTTGTCATGTACTTAAGGAAAATTTAGCTATGCAAATCTTTTCAGATTTAGTTTCGGCAAAGTTACGGTAAAATTTTAATTAATGCAAATTCCCTTCATAAAATTCTTTGAACGGAGGCATGGGCAGCTCCACGGTTGTCAGCACGGAGGCTATGCGCTGCAGAGAGCCTTTGCGGAAATAGGGGTTGTCGGGGTTTTGTCGGCATTTGTTGCGGAAGTCTGCCGAGAGAGCCTTCTCCAGGGCTTGGGCTATGTCCTGCCTCTCTGCGTTGCAGTGAATCACTGTGGAGCCGGCTGCGCGACCCTTCTGGCGGTTGCCGATGTCCACCGACGGAATGCCGAACGAGGGCGCCTCGGTGAGCGCCGACGAGCTGTTGCCCACCACGGCGGCACAGTGTGCCAAAGCGCTGTAATAACGCACTCTGCCCAGCGACACGGCCGTTACCACCCGCTGCGGATGTTGCGCTGCCCAACGGCGTATCAGCGCGGCCACGCGGGCGCCTCCGGTGTCGGCGTTGGGCATGGTGAAGAGGATGCGGTGGTGCTCCAGATACGGCTCAAGAGCCTGCAATAAAGCCTCTGTCTGCGCCTCCTCCTGACCCGGCTCGTTGGTAACCGGATGGAACGTGGCCAGCAGGAAGTCGGGGCCTAACTCGGCGCCGAGGCTCTCCTCGAGCTGCGCCAAAGACATGGGTGTGAACTTGCTGATGTTGTCGGCGCCGAGGGCACCGGCGTGAATCACCGTGTCGGGGTGTTCGCCCATGGCTATTACGCGGCTCCGATACTCCTCGGTGCTGGTGAAGTGGAGGCGGCTGAGCTTGGTGATGGCGTGGCGTATGCTGTCGTCGTAAGCGCCTTCGGTGATTTCGCCGCCGTAGAGATGAGCCACCGGTATGCCGAAGATAAGAGCTGCCGAGGCTGCCGCCAGCATCTCGTAGCGGTCGCCGAGAATCACCGCCATGTCAGGCTTAAGGCGGCTGAAGGCCTTGGCAAGCCCCTGCAGCTCGATGCCCATGGCGTTCACCGTGTTGGCGGGGTCGCCGTCGGCTTCCGGCATGGGCACACGCTCGTCTACCCTTATGCCGTCGGCCTCAATCTCGCTCACCGTCATGCCGTGAGCCCGGCTCAGATGCATATTGGTGGCTATGACTTGCAGCTGCACATCCTTGTCGGCCTGCAGATGCTTCATCAGTCCGCTCATGATGCCGTAGTCGGCACGGGTGCCCGTAACGAAGCAGATTTTACGCATTGCCTCCCTTATTTCAGAGTTATGTTTTCGTCATACTGGAAGTCGCGCGGCGCCGTCAGACCAATCACCGTGTCCCACAACATGGGCGACAGGCCGTTGCCGGGGCGCTTCACCGTGATATTGTCGGGCGTGAAGACCTCGCCGCGACGTATGGGTCGCGCGGCCACAATGCTCTTGCGCGCCACCACAATGTTCTTGGCCTCCGAGGGGCTTACCCGTTTCAGCGACGAGCCCAGAGCCTCTTCCGTGTGGCGAATGGCCGTAACCATCTGCGCCAACTCGTCGGGTTCCAGCGACGCTTTGTGGTCGGGACCCGGCATGTTGCGGTCGAGCGTGAAGTGCTTCTCTATCACCGTTGCTCCGAGCGCCACGGCGGCTATGGGCACCTCTATGCCGCGTGTGTGGTCGCTGTAGCCTACCTTGCAGCCGAAAGCCTGCCGCAACGTCTGCATGGCGCGCAGATTGACGTCGGCATACGGCGTGGGATATTCCGTGTTGCAGTGCAGCAGAGTGATGTCGTCGAGGCTCAGACCCTCGGCGGTGAGCACCTGCAGCGCATCGTCGATTTCGCCCAGACGGCTCATGCCCGTAGACATTATCACCGGCAGCCTCATCGACGCCACGGCGCGCAGATAGGGCAGATTGGTGATTTCGCCGCTCGGAATCTTCACCATATCCATCTGCAGCGGACGCAGCACCTCTATGCTCGACAAATCGAACGGTGTGGAGAGGAAGCTGATGCCCGTGTTGCGGCAATAGTCGCGCAAGGGGGCGAACTCCTCAGCCTTCAGCATGATGCGGCGCACCATGTCGAGCTGACTCTCGTGCACACCCGTGTTGGCGGCCTGATACTCGGCCTGAGGGGCAAAGGTGGATATTACGTTCTCAGGTTTTCCGGTTTGAAACTTCACAATGTCGGCGCCGGCATTCCGGGCCGCGTCAGCAAGGCGGCACGCCAGGTCAAAACTGCCGTTGTGGTTCACGCCTGCTTCGGCTATTATCAATACTCCCATAAATGTTTTTTTAGTAGTTAAACGAACTGCCGCCCAAGAACTCGCGCAGCAGCGAGGTGGATGGAATCTGGCTGGCCGGCACCGGTTCAAAGTATTCCAGGAAACGAATCAACCTGTAGGCTTCGGCATATTCAATGCGGTTGTGAGGCACCTGCCGCAACACCGGCAGCGCATAGTCGCGCATCACCCCAAGCTCGAAGATGAGGCTCGAGTTGAAAGTGGCGTCGGCATTCTCCTGATAGGGGAAAATCCATTTCTCTTCGCCGCGGCGCACACTCGGCCAGCGGCGTATGGTGTCGAGAGCTGACGTGCCGCGGTATTTGTAATCGCGCACAATGCGGCGCAACAAGCGGTTGTCGGTAGTGGGAATCCAGTTGTGGTCGTCGATGTTGAGCGTGGTGAGTGCCGACACATAGACCTTGAAGATATGCTGCTGAGGCAGCGAGGCCGTCAGCTCCGGGTTGAGGCCGTGAATGCCTTCAATGAGCAGAATCTCGTCGGGTTTCAGCCGCATGCGGTGGTCCTTATCCACGCGCCTGCCCAGCTCGAAGCTGTAGGTGGGCAGATTCACCTCCTCGCCCCTGAGCAGCGCCGTGAGGTCAGCCTGCAGCCGCTCCAGATCGAGAGCATACAGACTCTCGTAGTCCAGCTCCCCGTCGGCGTCGCGCGGCGTAGTGTGGCGGTCCACGAAATAGTCGTCGAGCGAAATCATCTTCGGCGTCAGCATATTGGTCATCAGATGGATGCCGAGCCGCTTTGCCGTGGTCGTCTTGCCCGACGATGACGGGCCGGCTATCAGCACAATGCGCGACCCGCGCTGCGCAATGCTCTGGGCAATGACGCCTAACCGCTTGCTGTGCAGCGCTTCCGCCACGTTGATGAGCATTGCCGTGTCGCGCCGTTGCACTGCCTGGTTCAGCAGACCCACATCGCCCGCCTTGATGACCCTGTCGAAGCGCAGCGTCTCCGTGAAGGCCGCAAACATCTTGGGCTGCTCCACCGGACGCGACGGTTGCTGCGGATTCTGCGGGTCAGGACCAAGAAGCAGCATCCCGTCGTGGTACGGCTCAAGCCCGAATACACGCAGATGACCCGTGGAGGGCACCAAAGGGCTGAGATATGAGTCGCACACCCCGTCGAGCGAATAGTATACCGTGTAGAGATTGTGCAGCGTGTCGAGCAGCCGGATCTTGTCGGGCATATTCTGGTCGCGGAACTTCTCCAAGACCTCGGCAGTGAGCTTTTCGTGGCGCAGAATAGGCATATCGGCGGCGGCTATGGCCTCCATGCGGCCGCGAATCAGCTCCACCGTGGCGGCATCGGCAACTAACGCCTCACCCTCGCTGTTCATGATGCGGCAAAAGAGCCCGTGCGAGATGCTGTGTTCCACCTTCAGCCGCATTCCCGGCAGCACATCGTGCAGAGCCTTGTAGAGCATGAACACCAGCGAAGTACGCACCACACGCTGCCCCGGAGCCGACGCAACATCAAAAAACTCTACCTGCTTGGGCGCATAAACCGGAAAGCGGAGGTCTTGATTGCAGTTGTTGACGAAGGCGCATACCGGCACCTGACTCAGCTCGCGGCCCAGACGCCGGGCGATGTCGCCCAGCGACTCGCCCCCTTCAATATCCACATAACGCTGCAGATTGACGCAGAAGATTCGCAGAGGCTCATTCATAGCAATTATTTTTGGCAAAATTAGCAAAATATCTCACCGCGTGCAAATCATCCCGGCCCATTCTCCTTTTTGCACTTCGTTTTGGAATCTTCATTTTTGCCCATTTTTGCCCCGTCCTTTTTGGCCGCGTGCCGAATTTACGTTATCTTTGCATCACTAACCTGCACCCGTTGCATAATGAATGTGAAAAAGGATATTTTGCTGCCGGCACTGCTGATGATGTTGTTGGTGTGCGCCGGCTGTACCAAGAATGAATTTTATGTGGATGTGGAGGCTACGCCCGATTATGCCTCGTCGCTGAGGCTGGAGTATTATGCCTCCGACGCCAAGAAGGGCTGGCTCAACACGTATGAGGTGCGGGGCGGCATGGCGCAGCATCTCACGTTGGCAACGGTGCAGCCTGCGGTAGTGTTCATCACCTGCGGCGGAAGAACGCTGACGTGCTTCTGGGCCGAACGCGGCGACATGCTCAAGCTCAGCAGTCAGGATGGCTTTTGGACCGCCACCGGAAACGCTACGTCTGACGAGCTGGCCGTGTGGCAGCGGCAGAACAGGAATATAATTCAGGCAGATGCGGCTCTCGACTTAAACAAGGCTGTGAGCGCGTATGTAAAGGCGAATCCCGACAAACGTTCGGCCGCAATAATTCTCTATGTGTATTACAACTCGAAGGCGGATGTGCGCGGCTTCGACCAACTGGTGAGGATGCTGAAGGGTGATGCTGCCTCAGGTGATGTGCTTCGGGCTTTGGGTCGCGTTAACATTGCCGAGGCGCCCGAGAGGGTGAATGCCATGCGGCTGCGTGCCCGCGGCGACACGGCGCTGACCGTCAGTCCGGCGCAGGCCAAAGCCACTGTATATCTTTTCTGGTATTCCACCGACTTCCATCATCAGGGCAGCGGCACGTTACGCCGTCTGCTGCGCGGCAACGCCAACGTCAGGGTGGCCGACATCAACATGCAGGCCGACACGTCGAACTGGTCCTATACGCTGGAGGCCGATTCCATAAGAGGTTGGAGCTGCGTGTGGGCGCCGGGAGCCGAGCAGAACGCCTCGCTGAAGGATTTGCATCTGCTGTCGCCCGATTTCCTGATGGTAGCCGATGGTCGCAGCCGAATAATTTACCGCGGCACGGATGCCGAGGAGGCCGCCAAAGCTGCTTTATCTGTTCGCTGACTCGCCTATGGACCTCTTTTACAGACTTCGCAGCGGAAAGAACAACAAGCTGCTCTATTTCGTCAACAGCTATGCTCACGAGGCGCTCTGGCACGGCTTCTACCGCTCGTGGCGCAGCATATTGCGCGAGGCTCGCCGCCGCAACGACTTTGCCGCCATCATGTCGCGGGTGAACTATTACTGCAAAGCTCCGGGTCCGCAGCAAGGCAACACGCGCGCTGTGAGGGACTTTGGCAGGCATGAGGCCGCCTCGGTGTATTATTTCGACCTGCACAAGGCCATGCGCCCCTTCGGACCCGATACGCAGATGCGCTATCTGCCCGGCGACGTCACAACGGTGCCTCTGCTGCCCACGCTCACCAAGAGCCGACCCATAAAGGGCGACAACGCCAACTCAGTGTTGCTCAAGCTCAACGCCATACGTCATTTCATCAGTGTGCGCGACACCACGCCTTTCAGCGCCAAGAAGGATGCGGCGGTGTTTCGCGGCAAGGTGATGGACAAGCCCAAGCGCATGGACTTCTTCAACCGCTGGTTCGGCCACCCGCTCTGCGACGCCGGAGACACCAGTCGCGCCGCCGGACATCCGGAATGGAAAACGGACTTCATGACGATTGCCCAGCAGCTCGGCTATAAGTTTATTTTGGCCATAGAGGGCAACGACGTGTCGAGCAACCTGAAATGGATTATGAACAGCCGCTCGGTGGCCATGATGCCCGAACCGGAATATGAGACGTGGTTCATGGAAGGGCGTCTGCGCGCTGGAGAGCATTACATACGCCTCAACAGCGATTTCTCGGATTTCGAGGAGGTGATGGAGTATTATCTTACTCATCAGGCGGAGGCGGAAGCCATTGCAGCCAACGCCCGAAGATATTGCGAAGAGTTTCACGACCGGCGCCGCGAGTATATCATCTCCACGCTTACCGTGGCAAAATATCTGGGGCTCTTAGACCCCGCCGACTATCAAATAAACAGCTGACAAAGATGCTTACCAAGATATATTCAGCCGCTGTGCACGGCATAGACGCTCTGGCCATCACCATAGAAACGGTGGTGGAACCGGGCGTTGGCTTCACCATTGTGGGTCTGCCCGATGCGGCGGTGAAAGAGAGCTATCAGCGCATGATTTCTGCCATGCGCCAGTCGGAGATAGGCTATTCGCTCACCCGCAAGCGCACGGTGATAAACCTGGCTCCTGCCTCGGTGCGTAAAGGGGGCAGCGGCTACGACCTGCCCATGGCCATTGGCATTCTGGCCTCGGGAAAGCAGATACCGGCCGAGAGCCTGGAGGGGGTGATGGCCATTGGCGAGCTGTCATTGTCGGGCAAAGTGCTGGGAGTGAGCGGCGTTCTGCCCATGGCCATAAAAGCGCGGCAGATGGGGCTGAAGCGCATCATAGTACCACAGGTGAACGCCACCGAGGCGGCTATCGTCAACAACGTGGAGGTGTACGGGGTAAGCTCGCTGCCGGAGGCTGTGGCGCTGTTGAAAGGGGAGGGAAATGCGCCGCGTCCCACAGTGGTCGACACTCGTGCCCGCTTTGTGGAGGATGAGCGGAAATTCGACTGCGATTTTGCCGATGTGCGCGGTCAGGAAGTGGTGAAACGCGCCATAGAGGTGGCGTGTGCCGGAGCGCATAACCTGCTGTTGGTAGGGCCTCCCGGTTCGGGCAAGTCGATGATGGCCAAATGCATACCCACCATCATGCCGCCGCTGACACTGAGCGAAGCGCTGGAGACCACCAAGATTCACTCCGTGGCCGGTGCCATGCCGCAGGGAGCCACGCTGCTCACACGCCGACCCTTCCGCTCGCCGCATCACACCGTGTCGCCAGTAGCCATGGTGGGTGGCGGCACGTCGCCCATGCCCGGTGAGATTTCCATGGCCCATAACGGTGTGCTGTTCTTAGACGAGTTTCCGGAATTCCCGCGCAGCGTGCTCGAGGTGCTGCGGCAGCCTGTGGAGGACCGGTGCGTCACCATCTCACGGTCGAACTATACGGTAACTTACCCCGCCTCCTTTATGCTCGTGGCGAGCATGAACCCCTGTCCCTGCGGCTATTACAACCATCCCACCCGCGCGTGCACCTGTGCGCCGGGCGCCGTGAAGCGCTATCTGAGTCGCCTGTCGGGTCCTTTGCTCGACCGCATAGACCTGCATGTGGAGACGCAACCGGTGGAGATAGAAGCGCTGGCGTCGACGAAAGCGGGCGAGACCAGCGAAGTGATACGCCGTCGCGTGGTAGAGGCGCGCCGCATTCAGCACGAACGGTTTGCCAATGAGCCGGGAGTGTATTGCAACGCACAGATGAGCAACAGCCAGCTGCGACGCTATGCGTGGCCCGAAGCCAAAGCCCTTCAGCGCCTCAAAGACGCCATGGAGCGCAACCGCATGTCGGCACGCGCCTTCGCCCGCATCTTGCGCGTAGCGCGCACCATTGCCGACCTCGACGCCTCCGCCACCGTAGCCGAGCCCCACATTGCCGAAGCCATCGGCTACCGCACCCTCGACCGCGACTCCTGGGGCCAAACCTTCTGACGCCGCCGCCCCCCGTTCAGTTATCACGCCCGTTCAGTGATCACGCGAGATCGCGTGATAACACAACACACAAAGCCCCACTCTTCGCCCTCGCCGCCCGCATAGCAGCATAGCAGCATAGCAGCATAGATGATTTGGCCGCCTCAGAGTTTTTGCCTAACTTTAGCGGCTAAAAGCCGAAAAAAATGAAAAAGCGGCAAATGAAGCGGTGATGAAGGTAGCTGAACAGGGCAGAAAGTTAGCGGCATTTTGCCGAAGGGTGGAGGCAAGGCTCGCCGATGCATCTATGCGCCCGTGGATTGTGGTGCTGTGGATGTTTGGCGTGTTCAGCCTCGCCGATGTGCCCGGTATGCCGGTGCTGACGTTCCCTCTCTGGCTGCAATGGGTCGTGGTGGTGTGCATCGGCTTTCTTAAGGCTTTGCTGTGGGGAGTGCTGTATGAGGTCTGCCGGAAAATCAGGGTTGCACGAATTGCCGTGATTGCGGGCATGGTGCTCTTTGCTCTGCTCAGCGTCATCAACACAGGCTGTTATCTGCTCTATGGCTTCGGCATCACCCACCGCCTGCTTGTGGTGGTGGCGCAGACAAACGGCCGCGAGATTGCCGAGTTTCTTCCCGGCCTTGGCGCTAACCTGCTGCAAATCAAGAATATAGCGCTCTTCTTGGGCGCCGCGGTGGTTATGGCCGGGCTGTGCGTGAGTGTGAAGCATTGGCCGCGCAGGGTATGGCAGGCGCTGTGCGGTCTGTTGACGGTGGGCGCCGTGGCAGGCCTTGTATGGCTTACGTTCGGCATCAAGAGCGGCAAATCGTATCTCACCATTTATGGCCGCACGGCAAAATATGCCATCGACGTTTACAAGGAAAACAGAGCTTTCGCCAACCGAGCCTGTAAGGGCGTACCCTTCCCGAATCCCGAAAAGCTTCAGACCAAGGCATCAGAGATAACGGTGGTGTTAGTCTTGGGCGAATCAGCCTCGCGCGAGGCGTTGTCGGTTTACGGCTATCCGCTTGTCACCACACCCTATTGCGCGGCCATGCGCGACTCGCTCTACATATTCCGCGACGCTATTGGCTGCTCCACCAGCACTGCCATGAACATCGAAAGGATTCTGACGTTTGAAGAGGACAGCGCCCCCGACGGCAGCTGGTATCGCTATCCCGCGCTCATCGATATGCTTAAAAAATCGCGCTTTAAGACCTTCTGGCTTTCAAATCAGGAACGCACGGGCCTGATGAGCAACAGCTCAGGGGTGATGGCCGAGGATGCCGATGTGGTGGAGTATGTGGGCGCGCAAAGCTCGGAAGACCAGCTGATGGCAAAGTATGACACCGAGCTGCTGCCATACTTCGGCAAAGCCATGGCCGACACGGCGCCGAGAAAATTCATTTTCCTTCACCTGCTCGGCTCGCATGTGGAATACAGCAACCGTTACCCGGCCTCATGCGCATATTTCACTGCCGACTCGGTGCTTGCCAAGATTCGCAACCCCTGGCTCAACCGGGAGAAGGCGCAGACGGTGGCTCAATATGCCAACTCAGTCCGCTTCACCGATGCCCTCCTGGGCAATATAATCAACGTCGCCGCCACTGAACAGCGCCCCGTGGTGGTGATATATTTCTCAGACCACGGAGAGAACGTATACACCGACCGCGACTTCATAGGCCGCGACCCGAAATTTGTGGAGATTCCCTTTATCGTCTACACCAATGCGGCATACCGGCGCATGAGTCCGGCGGTCATCGACATGATGCGCGCGGGGGTGGAAAGACCCTTCACCACGGCCAACGTCATCTACACACTGATGACGTTAAGCGGCATCAGCCATCCGTTGTATGATGCCACCAAAGACGTGTTGTCACCACACTTTCTCCAACGGCCGCGATACGTTGACGGCAAAATTTTTCAGGCTCGCTGAGGCAGCCGCAGTAGAATTTTCAGCACACAGAATATGAAAGCAAACGATTACACACCGCAGACGGCAGATACCCGAGGCATAGAGCTGCCCGAGGAGCTGAAGCCGCTGGCCGAGGAAATGGCACGCAATGTGCATGAAGTCTGGGCACAAAACCGCATGGCCGAAGGCTGGCGTTACGGCCCTGAGCGCAACGATGCCGCCAAGACGCATCCCTGCCTTGTGCCCTATCATGACCTGCCCGAAAGCGAAAAGGAGTATGACCGCGCCACCTCTGCCGAGACGCTCAAGCTGATTCTTGCCGCCGGATTCACCATTACCCGTGGCGACCACAAATAACCGGCAAATGTGGACCGTGCTGCCCGCCCGTTTGGTAATCTGAAATAAGATTAGTAAATTTGCAGTAAAGAACATCCACCAACAGCACCCTCCAGTTTTCACAAACTTTTCGCTAACCCACGCTACGACGAATGAATAAACAGCCACGAAGCCATAAAGACCGGTCATTTGCCTATCGAGCCCGGCAGTTCTTCAGTAATCTTCCGAAGCTCAAGAATCAATTACTCTCCTCGAAAAAACCGGGGTGGCAGATTCTCGGAGCCATTTTCAACTATTGGCTCCCGGTGTTTGTGGCTGTGTTGTTGATTCTGTTGTTTACCCCGTATAAATATACGCCCATATACCTGATATGCGACCTTGTCGGCTTTTGCTGGATATGTGCCACCATACGGTGTCTCAACAAGATTTTCAGTCTGCGGCATCAGGAGGCGCGCATCACCATCAGTCAGATAGTTCTGTTGTTGTCTTTTTGCATTGGTATAGCGCTGATGCTCTATATCCTTGACATCAAAAAAGACACCATCGATTACTATGTGCTTGCGGCCGTGGGTGCCGTGTCGCTGTTGGTGTTTCAGAACACCCTGCGCAGCGTGGTGGCCTTTTTCTACCTGCGGTCGAACGGGCTGCTGCGCATAGGCGACTGGATAGAAGTGCCGTCGCACAACATCAACGGCATGGTGAGGATGATAACCCTTACCTCAGTAACCATAGAGAACTGGGACACCACCTCCTCCACTTTTCCAACCTATCTGCTGCACGCCGAGCATTTCCGCAACAACCAGAAGATGCTCCAGGGGCGCACCTTGGGCCGCCGTATGCTCAAAACCTTCACCCTCGACTCAGGCTGGATCCGCACCCTCGACGCCGACGACGTCAGGCGCCTCTGCGCAATGCCCGAGCTCGACAGCAACTTCTGCCGCTCGCAGTTCAAGCCCGGAATGCTCAACATGGAGGCCTTCCGCCTCTATATCTACCACTGGCTGATGACGCACCCCAAAGTGTCGCAGCATCCGCGCCTTGTAGTGCGCTGGCTTGAGCATACCTCCGAGGGATTGCCGCTGCAGCTCTACGTCTTCCTCACAGACACCGGAATAATGCCCTTTGAGTGGCAGCAATCGCTCATCATAGAGCATTTCGTAAAAGCCCTGTCGTGGTTCGGCCTGCAGCTCTATCAGAAACCGGCCGGTTACGACGCCATAAACAACAACATTCACATAATGCAGCAGGAGGCTGACCACGTCACACATCATGTTCGGTAAACGCAAAACACCTCATATACAGATTCACGAAAGAGAGGCTCTGCTGCAGCTTCTGCGGCCAGTTACCCACAGCGGCACCTTTGCAGCCTCCACGGTGAGCGACTGGTATGCGGGTCGCGAGTTCATACTCCGTGCCATGGAGAGCAACAGCTCCTTCGGCGCCAACGGCGTGGCTGCCAACGACTTCGGCGGCATTCACGTGACCGCCGCCGGCACCTCATCCCTCGTCATGGCCGCCCTGAGGCAACTGGCACTCTCGGCCCATTTCCTCAACTACGAGGAAGACACGCACGCCAACCGCACCGTCATCACGCTGCTCTATAACCGCACACGGCACCCCGACATCGTCGGCCTTCTGCGCGCCGAAGAGAACCTCTGTCACCTGCCCGATTATTGCAAAATCACTCTGCGGAGCGGCGACGATACTTCCGTAGCGCCTCAGGTGATAAACGGCGATTCGTATCTCGACGTGGAGCTGGACCTGGTTGGCTTCCCCTCCGACGATTTCTCCGCATTTACCGAAATTCGCCCGCAGATAACCGCCGAGGCCATAGAGGAGTTTGTACAGGCAAACCCAATTGACCAAAGCGTGGACACGTCCATGGCCCGATACATCAACATGGTGTATAACGTGGGCGCCGACATCGACAATCTGCCACCCTACGACCCCAACAATGTGAGCAACTACACTATTGCCCTCAATTACTTTGCCTTTCAGCAGAAAAAGAAGGAAGCCGATAAATGTTGGGGTCCTCTGCCTGTGGCTGCCGACGAGGAGAGAATGCGCGACAATGGATATCAGCTGCAGCTGCGCAACCGCCTGTCGAACGTGGCTTGCAGCGACTGCATAGCTCTGCGGCTTAAGTCGATAATACGCCCGTCCGACCGGGCCCTCCTCGGCATGGACACACGGAGCATCCCCGATGCCGAAGCTCTGACGCAGGTACTCAATCGCAAACAGCGCAAGGTGATGAAACTGCTGCAGCGCGATTTTGCGGCACTGGCGCGCAGCGAACATCTGCGCTGGTGTACAGAGAAGCTGATTCTCGGCTTCCGACCCTTCTCTGACCGCGACTTGCTCGAAGACAGCCGGCACTTCGGCGACGACCGCAAAGCCTTCCGCCGCAGCCTCAAACCGCAGTTCAAGCACGTGAACCTCTGCTCCTACCGCGACCTGCGACGCATCGACCCCGCCAACATGAAGACCGACTGTTTCCTGATGATGGCCATGCCTGAAATCTGGCTCAAAGCCACCTCCCGATAAAATAAAATTTTCATTTATGACCCGATTGTTAATTTACATATTTGTGGCGGCTATGGCTGCTGTGGCTTCGGCGCAGGGGCTGACGGCCCGCGATGGTGCAAAAGTATATTCAAAGCATCTGGAATATCTCGACAGCAACCCCGATTCGGCAGCGTATTACATGGGCGAGGCAGCCAGGCTCATGCCTGACAGCGCCGCCGTGCAGATTATGGCCGGGAAGTATTTCGCCGACTGTCAGGGTGATTACGCGCGGGCAATGGATTATTTCAGCCGTGCCATGGGGCTGGCGCAGCAACAGTATGGCGCCAACAGCATCGCGGTGGCCGACTGCTACATCAACATCGCCGACCTCCTGGCCGCAACCGCCGACTACGACAGGGCGGTGCGCTATTATCAGCAGGCTCTGAAAATATATGACAAAACCACCGGCGACAAGGAGGCAAAGGTGGCGATATGCTACAATAACATCGCCAATGCCTATAAAGGAAAGGGCGATTTTGAAAATGCGCAGGATTATTACAGGAAGGCGCTGAAAATCTTTCGTCAGACGGAAGGCAAAAAGGGGCAGAGTGTGGCTTTGTGCTACAACAACATGGCCAACGCTTACACCGAAGAGGGCGACATATACAACGCGCTGAGCAATTACAACAAGGCTCTGAAGATATGGCAGAAGACCGTTGGCGAAGAGAGCGCCGAGGTGGCTGACCTGTATGCCGCGCGCGCCATGGCTCACAGTGCCATTGAGGATTACGACGCGGCGCTCGAGGACCTCGGCAATGCCCTGGCCACAGACAGTCTGCTGTTTGGAGGCGTCAGTCAGAAGGTGGCCGACTGCTACCTCAGCATTGCCGGTGTGTTCAACGCCGGCGGCGACGCTCAGAAAGCGCTGGAATACTACGGCAAAGCGCTCGGGGTGGAAAAAAGGCTTTACAGCGAGAATCATCCCTTGGTAGCCGCCGTATACAACGACAAGGGCTCGGTGTATTTCAATCAGGGGCTCTATTCAAAAGCTATGGAATGTTTCGCCAAAGCCCTTCAGATTCAGCAGCAGTTTCTCGACGAGAACAATCCCGACCTGGCCACCACTTACAACAATATCGGCAACGTCTTCTTTACTCAGAAAAAATATGACCCGGCGCTGCAATATCATCTCAAAGCCCTCGACATCTGGAGCAAATGCTACGGCACCAACAGCGATGCGGCCGCATACGCCCTCAAAAACGTAGGCGAGATATATCTGGAACAGGGCAATTATACGGAGGCCTTCAACTGCCTCAAAAAAGCCCTCGACATATACTATGCCATAGACAAAAACTCGTCGTATGTGGAGCTTATCAGCACCGAGATAGGTATGGTCTATAACCTTGCTCGCGAATCCGGCATCACCCTCGCCGGCTACCCGGCCCTGATGAAGCAATACCCCTCCCTCTTCGACAAAAACGGCAAACGCGCCTCCTACCCCCTCTTCATCTTCTAACCAACTCAGGCATTGAAGAGGGGTGCTGAGGGGATGAGGCGGCTGAGGCGCGTCCAGAGAAAGCGGCGCGGCTGGTCAAGGAGGATGGCCGTGAGGAACCAGGCGGCAATGTAGGCAGCCGCCATGCCCCAGAATGCCAATCCGGAGTACTGATGCTGTATGCCGCGCATCCATGCTGCATAGTAACCCCACATCCAGGTGTTGGTCTGAAAGAGCAGCACAGCAAAGCACGACGCTCCGAAGAAGTTGATGACTCGGCTATGTGGCAGCGGCATCTTGCTGAAACTCATCACCAGGGCCGTGGCGCTCACTATCACCAACGGACAGTTGTAGGCATACCATAAATCAGCGGGGCTGAGCATTTCCAGCGCGGCAATCGTCAGCGTACTCGCGGCAAAAATCGTCAGCCACAGCCCGCAGCTGCCCAAATCGGCGTGCCATAGCCTCAGCCAGCGTGCTAACAGATAGAGCCCGATGAACGAAAACACCGAATAGCCGCGCTGCGTAAAGGGCGCCACGCCCGACCAGTCCACAGCTGTCTGAGCGACGAAGAAGAGCAGCAGAAACAGTCCCATGGCGCGCTTAGGCATACGCTCCACAAACAGATTCAGCAACGGCGACACTATCCACAGCCCCAGATAGCAGCTCAGAAACCAGTTGAAGAGCCACAGACGCCGCAGTTCGGGCACCGAGCAGCCGCACCATTGCATAACCACCGCCGTCAGCCAGATGCCGACGTAGAAAAAGAGTATCTGAAAAAGATAATTGGCAAGTCCGCGCCACGACGCGCGTATGGCGAACCACCCCGAAATCATCACAAAGATATCCACGCATCCCACCGCCAAAGCCTCTGCCAACGCCTTTGCCCCGGCCGTCCACGGCGCCTGACTGACCTCTGCGGCGGTAACTTTGCCCAAAGATGCATAATCAGCGTGTACAATCAGCACGAACAACATAGCCACCACCCGCAGCAGTTCCATATTGCTCTGCCGCGGCCCACGGCTGATAGAAGATATAGCATTCATCTTGTTGCAAAGTTAACAAAATTTCCTCAGCCGCCCGCAACGCGGCGCGGCTTCTCTCAACGCGGCTTTATGTTTCTTATGTAATTTATGTATCTTAGGTGATCTATGTTTCTAAAATAGCTACACAGCTACAATAGCTAAAATAGCTACACAGCTACAATAGCTAAAATAGCTACACAGCTACAATAGCCATTCAGCTAAATCAGCTAAAATAAAATAGCTACTCAGCTAAAACAGCTACCCCAAAAGCTCCCATTGCTCCCATGCCTCCCATCATTCCAAAAAAATTATTATCTTTGCACTATAATGGAATCATCCGGCAAACGCCCCACCGACACTGACCGCATCCTCCTGCATAAATTAGTGCAGGAAGAGGGTTTCAGCACACCCCCTGCTGAGATTGTTGACCATATCCTTGACCGCTCCACCGTCGTCTGCCTACGCAGCGGCGAACCATTGATAAGCCTTGGCTTTGTCAATCCCGATTTTTACATCTTCCTCGACGGCATCATACGTCGCTGGCACCCCGACGGCAACCGCGAAGTCACCTCCGCCTTTGCTCTGGCAGGCACACAATCCTCGATTACCACTCATACCTGGGCAAAGGCAGCGCCTGCAACATCGAGGCCTGCACACCCGCACGACTGATTCGCCTGCGCTGGCGCGACTACGACGAGCTCCTCAACATCAACTTTGAATTCTGCCGCTGGCGCCTGATGATGGCCTATAACCAGATGTTCTTTATGGAGTTCAAGAACTCCGTTTTCATGGGCAACGCCCGCGAGCGTTATCTGCAGCTCCTTGCCAAGCGCCCCGAGATTATCCGCCACGTATCCCTGAAGATCATTGCCTCCTACCTTGGCGTCACCCCCAACTACCTCTCCAACCTCCGCGGCTCCCTCGCCACCGACTAACCCCTTCCTCTCTCACTCTTCGCAATGCCCGGGGGTGCATTTTATGTAGCTTATGTGGCTTATGTAATTTATGTGGCTTATGTTTCTGATGTAAGGGCTCTCCTAAAGCCCTCAGGCTTACCGGCTCGCAGGCTTGCCATTGCTAACATGGCTCGCAAGCCTTTTCTCTCAAAAATTTGTTTCGGCTCAGTGCTTCAGCGCCACTAAATTCCTTAAGCTCCCTAAACTCCTTAAGCGCCTTAAACTATCTAAAAGCGCGGAAAAAGGAAGGAGGCCGGGCAGGGTGAAATCTGCCGCGGCCTCCGCAAAAATAACTTAGCCTCGTGTAATTATTGGCGGTTCTTAGCTGCTATGAACTGGCGGTTCATGCGTGCGATGTTGCTCATCTTGATGTTTTTGGGGCACTCAGCCGAGCAAGCACCGGTGTTGGTGCAGTTGCCGAATCCCAGCTCGTCCATCTTCGACACCATGGCGCGTACGCGACGGTCGCGCTCCACTTCGCCCTGCGGCAGCAGTGCCAGCTGGCTTATCTTGGCGCTGACGAACAGCATTGCTGAGCCGTTCTTGCAGGCTGCCACACAGGCACCGCAGCCTATGCACGATGCGGAGTCCATAGCCTCGTCGGCTTTGGTCTTGGCAATGGGTATGGCGTTGGCATCCTGGGCGCCGCCGCAGTTGAAGCTGACGTAGCCGCCGGCCTGCTGAATCTTGTCGAACGCGTTGCGGTCCACCATCAGGTCTTTGATTACCGGGAAGGCGGCTGAGCGCCACGGTTCAACGGTGATGGTCTCGCCGTTTTTGAAGCGACGCATGTAAAGCTGGCAGGTGGTGGCGCCAACGGCGGGTCCGTGGGGATGGCCGTTGATGTACAGTGAGCACATGCCGCAGATACCCTCGCGGCAGTCGTGGTCAAAGGCTATCGGCTCCTGACCCTGCTCTACCAGGCTCTCGTTTAAGATGTCGAGCGTTTCCAGGAATGAGGTGTCCGGTGTCGTCTCAACATTGGAATACGTCACGAACCCTCCCTGTGACTTGGCGTCGGCCTGGCGCCACACTTTGAGGTTGACTCTCATTATGTTTTCGTCCATGTTTTCTGTATTTTGGAGGGGTTATGACTTATAGTTACGGGTTTGCACCTTGATGGCTTCGTAGTGCAGCGGTTCAATGATGAGTTCCGGAGCTTTTCCTTCGCCCTCATATTCCCAGCAGGCCACATAGAAGTAGTCTTTGTCGTCGCGCTGAGCTTCGCCTTCGGCTGTTTGGTATTCCTCGCGGAAATGGCCTCCGCAGCTTTCATTGCGGTTCAGAGCGTCGTAAGCTATCAGCTCGCCCATGCTGATGAAGTCGTTCAGGCGGAAAGCCTTGTCGAGTTCTATGTTCATGCCTTCCATACTGCCGGGTATGTAGAGGTTGGTGTTGAACTCCTGACGCAGTTCTTTGAGCTTGGCAAGAGCTGTTTCCAGACCCTCTTTGGTGCGGCCCATGCCCACATACTCCCACATGATGTGGCCCAGCTCCTTGTGGATGCTGTCTACCGAGCGTTTGCCCTGGATGTTCATGAGGCGTTCTTCTTCGGCTATGGCGTGAGCCTCGGCCTGGTCGAACTCCGGAGTGTCGGTGCGGAAGTGAGGCACTGAAATCTGGTCGCTCAGATAATTCTGAATGGTGTAGGGGAGCACGAAGTAGCCGTCAGCCAGACCCTGCATCAGGGCGCTGGCGCCGAGGCGGTTGGCACCGTGGTCTGAGAAGTTACATTCGCCGATGGCGAACAGACCCTTGACGCTGGTCTGCAGCTCGTAGTCTACCCAGATACCGCCCATGGTGTAGTGGATGGCCGGGAAGATCATCATCGGGTTGTAGTATTTCTGACCGTCTTCACCCACGCAGGCCAGTTCGCCGGGGTTCACGTCGGTGATTTCCTCATACATATCGAAGAGGTTGCCGTAGCGCTGGCGCACAACGTCGAGGCCGAGGCGGTTGATAGCCTCTGAGAAGTCGAGGAACACAGCCAGACCGGTGTTGTTGACGCCGAAGCCATGGTCGCAGCGTTCCTTGGCGGCACGGCTGGCCACGTCGCGCGGCACCAGGTTGCCGAAGGCCGGATAGCGGCGCTCCAGATAGTAGTCGCGCTGATCTTCGGGTATGTCGCTGCCCTTTATCTCGCCGCTCTGCAGCTTGCGGGCATCCTCAATGTTTTTCGGCACCCAGATGCGGCCGTCGTTACGCAGTGATTCCGACATCAGAGTCAGTTTCGACTGTTTGTCGCCGTGTACCGGGATACAGGTGGGGTGAATCTGCACGTAAGCAGGGTTGGCGAAGTAAGCGCCCTTGCGGTAGCAGGCCATGGCGGCGCTGACGTTGCAGGCCATGGCGTTGGTGCTAAGGAAGTAGGTGTTGCCGTAGCCGCCGGTGGCTATTACCACAGCGTGAGCGGCGAAGCGTTCCATCTTGCCGGTGATGAGGTTCTTGGCGATGATGCCGCGGGCGCGTTCCACGCCGTTCTCATCCTTTATCAGCACCACGTCGTGCATCTCATAGCGGTTGAAGCTCTTCACCTTGCCGGCCTGTATCTGACGGTTCAGGCTCGAGTAGGCGCCGAGCAGAAGCTGCTGGCCTGTCTGGCCTTTGGCGTAGAACGTACGCGATACCTGAGCGCCGCCGAACGAACGGTTGGCAAGCAGACCGCCATATTCGCGTGCGAAGGGAACGCCCTGTGCCACGCACTGGTCGATGATGTTATTGCTCACCTCAGCCAGACGGTATACGTTGGCCTCACGGGCGCGATAGTCGCCGCCCTTCACCGTGTCGTAGAACAGACGATAAATGCTGTCGCCGTCGTTCTGATAGTTCTTGGCTGCGTTGATACCGCCCTGAGCGGCTATGGAGTGTGCGCGGCGCGGACTGTCCTGGATGCAGAAGTTGAGCACGTTGAAGCCCATCTCTGCCAGGGTGGAGGCTGCCGATGCGCCGGCCAGACCCGTACCTACTACTATGATGTCGAGTTTGCGCTTGTTGGCCGGGTTCACAAGCTTCTGGTGCGCTTTGAAGTTGGTCCATTTCTCAGCGACAGGACCCTCCGGAATCTTGCTCGCTTCCGGACTCATTACTCTGATTTTGTCGTTAGTTGCCATATCGCTTCCTGGATTATTGGTTTACTGTATTGTTGTCGGCTTCTGCTGCAGCGGAGTCATTTTCTGCCGTTACCTCTTCTTCGCTTACCTCTACCGTTTCACCCTGAGGCATGCCCTGCGGCATCATCATCGGGTTGAATTGAGGCAATTCCGGTTTAGCGTTTATGTCCTTGCCTTCCAGATAGTTCAGGAACTGATACATATTGGTAATCTTCTCCACCTCTTTGTCGAATTCGGGGCTTTGATTACGTATCATCTGCTTCTGCTGTTCGTTGAGCGACAGAATCTGGGAGTAAGCCTGCGTGGCCTGCTCTTTGAAGGCGTCATATTCTATTGACTGGTTACCGCCCATACCCAGGTTGTCGAGCACCATGCCCACATACTGGTTGCGCAGAGCGTTGTTGGTGGTATAATAGTCCTGATTGGCTTTCACGGTGAATACCAGAGCCTGAGCCACGAACAGAGCCACTACGATGGAAGTCCACCATGCGCTCACCTTTTTCAGACGCTGAATCCAGATGGTGTTGTTCCAGCCGATAGTCTGGAACATTGACCAGAAGCCATGGTTCATGTGGAACCACAGAGCCACGAAACCAATGATGTAAACCACCGGAGTCCATGCGCACTTAAAGGCTTCCTGGATGAAGATTGTACCTGCCTGCACGGGGATGATACCCTCATGACCCTCTATCTCGGCCAACTGCATCTTGGCCCAGAACTGGATGAGGTGCACTACAAGGAACGCCAGGATTACCACGCCGAGCACATACATGTTCTTCGACGACCACTCCACGCCGGGGGCGTTCTTGCTGATGGAGTAACGCTGGTTGCCTCGTGCGCGGCGGTTTTGAATCGTCAGCATCGAAGCCCAGATAATGTGGATGATGAACAGAAGAGCCAGGCCCATGGAGGCAACCAGTGCATACCAGTTGGCGCCCAGGAACTCGCAGATCACGTTGTAGGCCGTGGGCCATACAAGGGCTATCGCGTTCATCACACAGTGGAATGTGACAAATAGGACGAGACATGCGCCGGTCAAGGCCATGATGAACTTACGCCCTATGGATGAGCTTGTTAACCACATAGATGTTTTTGTAGAGTTTAGGTTATTTGTTTAGTTATTTTGTTTTCATGGTTCATCAGACCGCTTTTCTGAAAGCGACCCTGAATTAGTATGCAAAGTTAACACCTTTTCACTATATACACAAATCAAATACCCAATTTTGGTGATTTCTGGCGTCGTATGAGGGGTTATTGGCGGCTATGCTTTTTACAGGATAGGAAAATGGAGAAGGGGCGCGCCGGTCAATGACGCGTTCCTTCTCAGTATGCCGGACCGGAAGCTAACGTTCAGTCCGGCCGGGGTTCATGAAGCTTAATATACCACTTTCTGCGACTTGTTTTGCTGTATCTTGATGTACATGACGCCTTTCTGCGGATGTGCCACCTCGATGCCGTCGAGGGTGAAGTAGCGTGCCGGCGAGACGTCTGCGTCTACGTCCTCGATGCCGGTGTATACGGATACGGAAATCATAAACGACGTCTTGACAAGGTTCGCATACACTGTTACGTCGGCGGTGCCCACTTTCACCAGTTTTGCCTGCAGACGCATTGTCTTGCTGTCAACATACTCTGTGCTGATTTTCACCGATTCGGGGTTGGAGTTCTGCACCACGAAGTTGAGTATGGTGGCATTGGCCGGAATGGTTACGGGCGTAAGGGTGCGCACTTTGCGTTCCTCGCCGCTCATCTTGCCGGTGAAGTAAATGCTGTCGGGCGATACGTCGGTGTCATGCCAGTAAGCAAAGGTCTTGAAATTCTTCCAGCCTGCACATTCTTTGTAGTTCATGAACATGCCTGCAGGGATGACGAGCATACAGTCAGGCCAGATTTCGGACGAGAAGGCCTGTCCATAATCGCTCTCTGCAGATGCAGTGAACGAGGGAGGCACGAGACTGTGATTCTTGCCGTAGTTCACGCAGCGGATAAAGCGGATGTTGGGTGAGCCGGAGAAGGCGCGCACACCTATGGTCTCCAGATAGTCGGGCAGACCCACGCTTATCAGCTTGGTGCAGTTGGCAGCCATCTCTTCGGGTATTGCCTTGATGTTGGCCGGCAGACGGAGAATGTCGATGTTTGTGCCGGCAAAGGCGCGGGGTGCTATGGTGGTTACAGAGTAAGTCTTGCTGTTGTAGACTACCGTATCCGGAACGGTGATTTCGCCGGTATAATCGGGCGAGGCAAGCACAGTTGCTGTGCTATCGTCGGCAAAGAGCTCATAGCTGATGCCGTCGATTACGGCTTTCTCGCTTTCAACGCTGCCAATGGCGCGGATACGGGCAAATTCCTTCCATACATCGGCCTCCTTGTAGAGTGCCAGGCTGCTTTCCGGAACATAGAGTCGGCAGGTGGCATAGATGGAGGTCGAGAAGGGATTCATGTCCTGACCGGGAATTGATGCAATGAAGAATGTGGGAGGCACAGCGGCTTTCACTGTCAGCGTGTCGAGTGCCGTGCAGCCGTTGAAGACGAGCAGATTCAGCTTCTTGAGCGAGCTGCCTAAGGTTGCGGTCTTCAGGGCGGCGCAGTTCTGGAAGGCATGGTTGTCGACCAGCGTAACGCTTTCGGGCAATGTTATTTTCGTAAGGCCGGTGTTGGAGAAGGCACTTGAGGCAATTGTCTTTATGCCTTCGGGCAGCTGCACTGAGGCCAGCGACGAGCAGCCCGAGAAGGCGCTCATGCCTATGCTGTCAACGCTTGAGGGTATCACAACAGCCTGCAGGTTTTTGCAGTTTTTGAATGCGTTCTGCGAGATAAGACGCACGCCGTTGTCAATCACCAGGCTCTTGATTGAGCTCACGCCCTGGAAAACGTAAGGCTTCAGGGTTTTCATGGTGCCGGGTATATGCACTGCTGTAACCAACTCTCCGTTGAGATACATCTGCACGCTGTCCATGTTGAACGGTGTGGCCTGCGGGTCGCGGAAGGATATATTCATCCATGAGTCCAGGTTTGTGATGTTGACTCTCTTCAGATTGCTGCAGTTGCGGAAGGCATTTAAGCCCATGGTGTCGACCGTGGCAGGGATGCTCACGGAGGTCAGGTCGGCCATGAGCGCGAACGCGTTGTTGTCGATGCCGCGAACCTTGAACGTGGAGCCATGCTGCACAAACTGCGGAATCACTACGTCGCCGGCGTAACTGCCTGTTTTGGGGCGAATTACGTAGGCATTTGCGATTTGTGCTTTTTCGTTGAGCTCAAATCGGTAGCTGATGCCGTCAATAACATCCTGAGCGGTAACACATATCACGTTGGCGTTGTTGCTCAGGGTGCGGTTGCCGTTGCAGATGACTTCTATGATGGCGTTGCCTGAGCCTACGGCGGTAACAACACCCAGGGAGTCAACAGTTGCGATGTCGGGGGTGAGGGATTTCCATTCCACGCTCTTGTCGGTGGTGTTTTCAGGCAGTATCACAACGCCGAGCTGTACGGTGTCGCCTATCAGCATTGTGCGGGGCATGCCGGTAATTTCTACCGACGTGGGCAGAATGGCGCTGTTGGGATCTTCTTCAATGGATGCGAAATCCTTCCAGCCGTCAGCGGCTTTATAGGCTGCCACACAGCCTTTGGGCACATAGAGCTTACAGGTTGAGGTGATAGTGGCAAAGGCGCCTGAACCTACCGATGCAGGTGTGAGGCCGAGGGCTGTCATGGTCTTCAGAGCCGAGCAGCGGCGGAACGCGTTGTTGTTGATGCTTATCAGCTTGGCGGGCAGCGTTATGGTGGTGATGCCCGATTCCTGGAAGGCCTGCATGCCGATGATATTCACTGTTGAGGGCACCTTCACTTCCGTAACTGCGCTCTGCATATAGAAGGCCTGATTGCTTATCTGAGCCACAGCATACTGCTTGTTGTTGTAGCTGATGAATTCGGGAATATTGATTACGCCTGAGTATTCGTCGCCGTTGGGCCAGCCCGATTCTACGGGGCTTACAACGTAGCACTGAAGCACGCCTTCTATGCCCTCGTAGGGCTTCTTGGTAATCTCGTAATGAACGCCGTCCACAATTATGCGGCCCTCTTCAATCATGCCTCCGATTTCCTTATACGTCCCGAAGCCGCTCCAGTTGGCGTCAGCCTGATATGCGGCTGTGGTGCCGGCGGGAACGGTAAGGGTAGCGGCCGACTTGTTGAAGTTGGCGTTGAAAATCGACGTGGCACCGGTGGCAGGTGTGGGAGGTACGGTGGCCTGAACTTCTATGTTGGTGAGAAGCGGACATTTGTAGAAGGTGTTCTGTCCTATGGTCTTAAGGCCTGTGCCGAAGCTTACTTTGGTCAGTTTCGGGCAGCTGTAGAAGTTGTTGTAGGCGATGTTTTCCAGCGAGTTGGGAAGGGTAATCTCTGCTATATTGCAGGCATAGAAGGTCTCGTATTCAATATTCTTAAGGCCTTCGTGGAATGTTACTGACGTAACGTTCGGGGTCATGTAGAAGGCGCCGGCTTCCAGATTGTCGACCACATATTCGGTGCCGTCAACGGTTATGGTACCGGGAACGTCAACCTCCGGACCAATCTGTTTCGGTGCGCCGTTGCCGGGAATGATATACGGAGCCATCATGGTTGCCGTCTTCTTGGTGGCGTCGTATCTGTAATAGAGGTCGCCTATTTGCAGTTCGTTGTTGCACAGAAGAGCGCGGGCCGTTATCCAGAAGGAATTGCTTATATAAGATTTTGCAAGGTCGCTTGTGGCCGAGTTCGCAGGCAGATGCACGTTCAGAGTCTGCCGCATGGTCGACGGGATGCTGGCGGTAACGGTACCTACCACTCCGCCGGTAAAGCCTATGTAAAGGTCGCGCAGAGCGACGCAGTCGGTGATGCCGTTGCCTTTGATTTCGGCTGTGCCGTCTATGTCGAGTTTCACCAGCGAGCTCATGCTGCTGAAGCTGTAGGCGTTGATGAGGGTGCAGGTGGAGGGGAGCGTTACCTCTGTGCAGGTGGCATACTGGAAAGCTGTGCCTTTAACGGCGGTAACGGTGTAGGTCTTGCTGTTGTAGATGAAAGTGGATGGAACGGTTACCACGCCGGAATGGGCGTCTGGGTTATGCCGGCCTGATAGCCGCTGATAACCGATGCTGTGTTGGCAGTGTGGTCCATTTCATAATAGATGCCGTCAACGAGGGCGTAGGGCTCGTCGGAACCGGTGCCACCGCCTCCGCCGCTGCCTCCGCCTCCGCCGTCAGCTTCTTTGTATTCTTTGAAACCGTCCCAGTTGGCGGCTGCCTTATATGCGGCAAGGCTTCCTTTGGGCACCGTGAGAACGATGTTCTTCTTCACGTCCGCAGGCACGGTGTTGGCCGATATTGTGGGCGGGTTCGCAGCTTCTATGGTTATCGAGGTCAGCGATTTGCATTTGGCAAAGGCGGAGGTGCCTATGGTTTCCACCCCTGAGCCGATGGTTATCGAGGTCAGAGACGAATACTGGAAACAGTCGTTGCCGATGCTTTTTTACCGAATTGGGCACGACCAAAGTCTTCAGCACCGTGCCGTCGAACGCCGACACGTCAAACGAAGTGATGGTGTTTGGCAGGGTAACGGACGTAAGGTCGGAATTGAAATCGCAGAAGGCCAACGCTGCCACGCCGGTAACGGTGTAGGAGGCGTTGTCGTACGTTACCTTTTCCGGCACCGTTATGTCGCCCGAATAGTAAGTGTTTGCCCAGTAAGCGCCACTGCCTACCTGAGCGGTTTTAGCAGTGGTGTTGAAGATGTAGAACACCCCGTTCACTACCGCTGTTGGGTCCTTGGGCTGGCTTAGCTGCCCTCGGGCATTGACAGCTATCGCTATCAACAGTAGAATCATAAGTTTTTTCATATATTAGAATTTTTTTGATGGAAATTCCGCTGACGTGTTGCAAATTGCAGCACTATATACTTGCTGCAATGTATCGGAGCTTTGTCAGCTCTGAATACAGTAACATTTAAAAAGACATCAAAAGGGTATTTGAGAAGCCGGGATGAATCAGCAACTCAGAGAAAGGGGGTCTGGCCGAGAATTTTGCAGGACGGATAATTATAATAACGCCCTGAAGCAAGCACCACAGACCGCCTTGACTGTCAACGCAATCCTGCGCTGAGCATGAGATTCCAAATCTGCGGAATCATTACGAGCGTATGGCTTCTGTTGCCCATACGCATGGCGTAATTGTATGACCTTAAAGTAATAAGAACGGATACACTTTTTTCCTGACTGCGCACAAGAGTATTCTTCCCATTGAGGATTCGGGAAGAATATCCGGAAGGTGTATTGATATGAATTGCGGTCATCAGGGTTAGTGTTCCAGGATATTCAGCGCCAATTACTATTACTAATAGCGGCGGCTTCGCCTGCAAAGTTATAAAAATATTTTTAGTATGCAAGTGCCTGTTAAAATTTTTTATAACAGGGCTTGCAGTCAGGGCTTTCGGGCGGATTAGGATTTGCGGCGGAAACGGCCTAAAAGGTAGGCGAATGATTCGCGCAATATCACCGAGCGAGCCGCGTAAAGCACGGCGATGTAAAGCAACGCGCCGGCACAGAACTCGGCCGCTATCAGCATTGCCGGATGCAGACTCAGCGTGCCGAGCAGCGAGGCGGCTGCCATCACTGCGGCGGTGAGCAGCAGATAGGGCGTCAGGTCGGCAAGATATTGCAGCAGCCTCACAAAAGTTACTCGCACGGTGATATAGATGACGTAGGCGTAGGTGAGCAAAGAGGCGAAAAACTGGCCCCATACCAACGCTTCCACGCTACCGAAGGGCAGGGAGGCGAACAGTGCGCCTACCATAAGCACATCCTTCACCACTTCCGTGCCCACAAAGCGTCCTGCCTTGCCCAACGCCAGGATGCAAGTGTTGCACTGAGCTATCAGCACTATGAGCAAACCGCGGGCCACAAGAATCTGAAAGAGGGGAATTGCCTCGTCCCATTTGCTGCCGAAGAGTAGATGGAAAATCGGGGCTGCCATCACTATCAGAGCGCCGCTTACGGGGCAGGCTATGAAGGCCGTAACGCGGTTGGACTTGCGCATGGCTCTTACGAAGCGCTCTTTCTCCTCCTGAAAGCGGCTGAGAAGGGGCAAAAAGGTGGTGTTGAAAATCTGGCTCAGCGAGGCATAACCCATTTTGCTCCATTTGTCGGCCTGCGTGTAGACACCCAGCGTTGCCATGGGGTAGAGAATGCCTATGACGAATGTGTATGCGTTGAGCGAGCCTACGTTGAGCAGACACGACGCAAAGACGCCGGCACCCACCCGCAGCATGGCACGCAGCGAGGCGCTCGAGAAACGTGCCGACGGCATCCAGCCGCCGGTGAGCCACAGCCATCCGCTCTTTATGGCCGCCTGGCTCACGCTCTGCCATACCAGCGACCACGCGCCGAAGCCCCTGAGCGCAAGGATGATACCCAGGGCGCCGGAGGTGATTTGCGACACTAAGTTGGCTATGGCCACCTGCCTTACGTCCATCTTCTTCATCAGCTGATTGGTCTGCACTATGCCCAAGGCTGTGAAGATGAAGGTGAGGAACATGACGCGCGACATGGGCACCAACTCCTCCGTGCGCCCGAAGAGGGCGGCTATGGAGGGGGCGCAGAACCAGAGAATGACGTAAATGGCCGTAGCCACGCCTGTGTTGAACCAGAAAACGGTGCTGTAATCGGTCTGCGAGGGCTCCTTTTTCTGCAAAAGGGCTGTGCCGAAGCCGCTGTCGACGAACAGCACAGCGAAGGCCTGAAACATCAGAATCACGCCCACGAGGCCGAAATCCTCTTTCGGCAGCACGTTGGCCAGCACCACGCCCACAACGGCGTAGAGAATCTGCGAGCTGAAGCGGTCTATGCTGTTCCACTTCAGCGTTCGGGCAGTGCGCAGTTTCAGTCCGTCGTCGGCCATAAGGCGTTGGTTGTCAGGCGTTTAGCGTAGGAATCAGTTGCGCCTTTCGGGCAACGTTACAGGCTCTTCCTCCTCCTCTTCTATTTCAACTTCGACTTCCTCCTCTTCCACCTTCTGAACCGGTTTTTCGGTAGTTTGAGCCGGTTCGGCGTCCACACATATAACGCCCACATGCATCTCTGTCGGAGCGGCGTCGCTTGTCTGAGCGGGGGCTGAAGCTAACGGAGTGAGCTTGCCGCCGCCTAACTTCTTAATCTCGGACGGTTCGCCGCGATAATAGATAGTTGTGGAGCCGATGCCCTTTGTAGAGAGCGATTCCACTGCCCAGGTGTAAATGGAGCCTGTGCCCATTATGGTGCAGTTCACCGTGTTGGCTTTCATCTCGTCGGCACGAATCTGGCCTGTGCCCAACATTGTCAGCGAGGCTTTTGAGGTGTTGCCGCTGAGGGTCATAATGCCGTTGCCTGTGGTGAGCTTTGCCGAAACGCGAGTGCTGTTGATGCCCGTAACGGTCAGCGTGCCGTTGCCGATAAGAGTCAGCTTCAGTTCTGCCGCTGCCGGAATTTCGGAGGCCTGCACATTCAGCGCCGAGGTACTCTTTATCTCGGTCAGGAAATTTGAATATACATAGAGGGTAGGGAGTTCGGGGTCGCCCACATCCTCAACCGAGACCTGAATCTTCAGATTTCCCTTGCCGTTGTTGGTGAAGATGAAAGCGTCGGCAAACCGGTCAGCGCCGCTGAAGCGGGCATATCCCGCCGAATCGGCATTGGCAACCCAAACCACATTTACATCGTCGCTGACGTTGAGCACATTGAACTCGCCAACCTTCAGCTCATAATCGTGGGCCTGTGCGCCGCAGAACACCGTCAGCAGCAATCCCAAAAGCATTATATTCCGTTTCATGGTTTCAAATTATTTTGCAAAATAAGTTCGATTTCATCGAGGATTTTCAGCAACTCCTGCTGCGTGTCGGCGCGGAGCATACGAATGCGCACGGGGCGGAAATCGGGTATCCCTTTGAAGAGGGGAGTGGCGGCTAAATGGCGCCTTATGTGCAGAATGCCGCGATATTCGTCAATGCGCTCTATGCTCTCGCTAATCTGCCTGCGGAGCAAGTCGAGTTTGCTCTTTATCGACAGCGGAGTGAAGGCGCCTGTGTCGAGATACGAGCGCATATCGCGAAACACCCACGGAGCGCCGAACGACGCCCTTCCGACCATTATGGCATCTACGCCTGTCTCGTCGAAGCGGGCGGCACATTCCTGCGGAGTGGTAACATCGCCGTTGCCAATGAGGGGAATCTCCAGGCGTTTATCGGCTTTCAGCGCCGCTATCGGGCCCCAGTCAGCCTTTCCCGTGTACATCTGCGAACGGGTGCGTCCGTGTACTGCCAACGCCTTTATGCCGCAGTCTTGCAGCCGCAGAGCCAGCTCGCCTATGATGATGTTGTTGCAGTCCCAGCCCAGGCGCGTCTTCGCCGTTACAGGCAGGTCGACGGCCTGCACAACAGCTTTTGTTATGGCGAGCATCTTCTCCGGGTCGCGCAGCAGACCCGCGCCGGCACCTTTCTGCGCCACCTTCTTCACCGGGCAGCCGAAGTTGATGTCGATGATGTCAGGACCGGCATCCTGCACCATGCGCGCGGCTTCTGCCATAGCTTCCGGCTCGCGGCCGTAGATTTGTATCACCACGGGTCTTTCGCTGTCGTGCACCTCGAGTTTGCGGGCTGTGGAGGCGATGTTGCGCACCAGCGCCTCGGCGCTCACAAACTCCGAATACACCATGGCGGCGCCCATTTCGCGACAAATTTTGCGAAACGAGGCGTCTGTAACATCCTCCATGGGAGCCAACAGCACAGGTCTGTCGCCCAAGTCTATTCCGGCTATCTTCATCAGCGTAAGGTGAGGGTGGAGAAAGGAGTGGCGAGCAGCTTCTCGGCCTGACGGCGCAGATCTTCGGGCTGAAGGTCCATGATGCGGCGGCGCGAGTAGTCGATATCGTGAATCTCGTTGTAATAGAGCAGCGATTTGCAGAGCTGCATGGCGCAGTTCTCGCGATGGTCGCTGTAAACCTGCAGTTGCCCAGCCAATTGCCTCTTCACACGGTCAAAAGTGGCCGCATTCATCGTGTTTTGCGCCAGTTTGTCGAGTTCGCGCATAGCCAGTTTGCGGCATTGGTCAACCCTGTCGGGGTCGCAGGCAAAGTATATCTCCATAACGCCGCAGTCGCTGAACAGAGCCAGCGACGAATCGGCCGAATATACGAATCCGCGTTTCTCGCGCAGCTCCTGATTAAGCCGCGAGTTCATGCTCGGACCCCCGAGGTAGTTGTTGAGCAGCTTCAGCGCGAACCGGTCGTCGCTGTGCAGGCTGCATACCCTGCGGCCCGTAATGGTGTTTGCCTGATGGCCGTCCTGGTCGTCGACATTGTTGAATGGCGCCACCTCAGCCGGACTGACACGTTCGCTCGGCTCTGTGGCGTAATGAAGCCCGGAGAAATATTTGTTCACCAGCGCTTCCACCTTGGCCGGCTCCAAGGGGTCGGCACAGTAGAGCGCCATGTTGCCCGGAGTGTAAAAAGTGTCGATGAAACGGCGGCAATCCTCCCGGTGAAGCTTTGCCACGCTCTCCTCGTCGCCCAGGATGTTGTGACCCAGACGCGAGCCGCTGAAGATGTTGTTTTCAAAATCGTCGAACACCAAATCGGCCGGCGAATCGAGATAGCTGTTTATCTCCTCAATCACCACTTCTCGTTCGCGGTCCAGCTCGTCGCCCGGGAAGTTGGAGTAGGCCACAATGTCGGAAAGCAGGTCGAACGAGCGCGACAGATAGCCTGTGGGGGCGTTGGTGTAAAGCAGCGTCTCTTCCTTACCCGTAAAAGCATTCAGCTCGCCACCGATGCTCTCCATGCGGTTGGAGATGTATGATGAGCGGTGATGTTCGGTGCCTTTGAACAGGGTGTGTTCCACAAAATGAGCCAGGCCATCCTTGCCGGCAGGCTCGTCGCGGCTGCCGGCGTTGACGGCTATGCCGCAGTATGACACCTGGCCCTCTATCTGCCAGTGAACACATTTCAGCCCGTTGGGCAACGTAAAGATATGATATGCGTTGTTCTGATGCATTTTTGTTTGTTTCTCTGAATATTCTTACTGCTGCAGGCGCGGCGGTAGAAAAGAGTTTTGCAAAGTTAGCAAATTTTCTTAAATTTGCAGCCAAGTTTATGACTCCCTGTTTGTATAACCAAGACAACAATTACATTTCCGGTTTGCGAATCTTCTTGATCACAGTCATGTTATCTGTAAGTTGTATCATGACAGCTCAATGGAAAGTGCCGGACAATGATTTGCGCACTCTCAACGAGGCTATAAAGAATGCGCCGGATTACCGCGCGGCCAAGACTCGTCAGCTCGACTCGCTGAAGCATCAGGCACGCTTGACAAAGAGTGCGGTGAGGCGCTTCAACCTCTATATGGACATCGGCAACGGCTACCGCACTTTTAACGCCGACTCGGCTCTGCAATATTTTGTAATGGCTGAGAACCAGGCAGTTCAGTCGGGCGACGTCAGTCTGCGGCATAGCGCCGACATAGGCGTTGTCAATGGCCTCACGGCAGCCGGTTTCTTCATCGAGGCGACTCAGCGTCTCGACACGCTGCGGAAAACCGCCATGCCTCTTGAGCAGCGGCTGGCGATGTGGTTGAGCGGCAGGCGGCTCTATTCGGCCATGATTGGTTATGTGGGCGAACAGGGTGCCACTTTTCAGCAATACAGGGCGCAATATCTGGCGTTCGACGATTCGCTGCTGGTGCATCTGCCGCACAACAGCCTCACTTACCGGTTCATCTACGCCGAACGGCTGGTGAGCAACGGCATGAACGAGGAGGCCGCCGAGTGGCTGCAGCAGATTCTGAACACCACGCCTATACAGAATAACATTTACGGCAAAGCGGCCTATCAGCTTGCCATGGTATGTCGCAACCGGGGCGACGAGCAGCAATATGCCTCGTATCTGACCAAAGCTGCCACGAGCGACGTAATGGGCTGCGTTACAGAGGGTTGGGCCATGCCCAAGCTGGCCGAATGGCTCTATCAGAACGGCAAGCTCGACCAGGCGTTCATCTATATCAACTACGCGCTGAGCGAGGCCAAGTCAGGCAACGCCCGTATGCGCTCGGTGGTGATTTCGCAAATGGTTCCGGCCATTGACGACGCCTATCGCAAGAGCCTCACCAGCTCGCGCGACAAACTGGTGATTTATCTCTGCATCGCCACGTTCCTCTTTGTGCTGGCCGCTATCCTAACGGCGATATTGCTGCGCCAGAACAAACGAAGCCACGAAACGCAGAAAAAAATCACCGAATACAGCCGCTTGCAGGAGCTTTATTTGGGTAACTTTGTGAGTCTCTGCTCCACCTATTCCTCTAAATTGCAGTCGTGGCAGAAACTGGTGATGCGCAAGTTAGCGTCGGGCCAGACGGAGGATTTGCTCAAGACCCTGAAAGCCGGAAAATTATCCGGTGAAAACGAGGATTTTCATTCTTCCATTGACAAAGCTTTCCTGGAACTTTACCCCCGGTTTGTGGAGGAGATAAATGAGCTTTTGCGCACCGAAGAGAAGATGGAGCTGAAAAAGAAAGGCACCCTGCCGCCTGAGCTGCGCATACTTGCCCTATTGCGACTCGGGGTTGTTGAAAGCTCGCGCATAGCGGCCATTTTGCAATATAGCGCCAACACGGTGTATGCTTACCGCAACAAGATGCGCAACAAAGCCATCGACCGCGACCACTTTGAGCAGCAGGTGCGCCAGATTGGCTACAAACCATAGTTTTTGAGGAGCCTTAAGAGCCTTTGAGAGCCTGAGGGCTTTAAGGCCTTTAAAGAGCTTAAGCTCCTTAAACTCAGGCTCTTAAGCTTTACATCTGCGCGTAAGAGAGCACTGTGGGGCTCTCCACGTCAACGCCGTATTCGCGGGCTCTTTCCACGATGGCGCGTGCCAGCTTCGGCTTGAGGTCCTCAGGGCAATAACGGAAATATGCTTCCGCAGCCCTTACATGCACTGCATCAGGCATGGGATATTCTCTGCGTTCGGGTAAACCAAATACACTTGAGGGAAGTTCCTTCTTCTCCTCATAAGTAAGTCTGTCGTCCATAGTATTTTTTAATCTTTTTAAATTTAAACAACCAAAGAGTGAAAATTACGCAGTCCCGGGGCATAAAATTGGCTTTCCTGACTGGCTTCGCCGCCAAACAGAGCGTAAACAGGCCCTTTATTGTCAATATAACAATCTATATTTAGCCCTATATTGAGAAATTGTAAATAACTGAATAACAATAATATACGCGGTTATGTTCTATTTTTCAATCTATATTTTTGCCATAACGCTTGCCGGGGGTATTACAATGGAGTAATTTTGCAGTGTCAAAAAATTTGGAATCGCAAATACAACGAAGGTAATAATAGGTAAATTTCAAGGGAGTGAAAAAATAACTTAGGTTTATCGTACTAAATAATCGTTTATGTTAGGTTTGTAGAAATAATTTGATTCGCAACGCGGCAGATTTCTTGGGAAAGAGGTCTGCTTTTTTTGCCCCTGTTTTTGCCCATGAAAAACTATAATTCAAAAAGATTTTTTAACACCCGTTTTTAGCACGAAATAGGGTTTCATTTGTCATTTTGCAATTAGGGAACATGAGAACACGCCTGAACCCGTGTTGCCTTCTTTCAAAAATACAATGGAAAAAATTTCAAAAATCGCAATTAATCAGAAAAAATTGCAGAACTATTAAGAATTATTATTATATTTGCACAACCAAACTACGGTAAATCTTTAAAACCGAACACCAATATATCAATAAATAACAAAGAGCATGAAAAAACTTTCCATTCTGGCTCTGAGTCTCCTTGCCGGAACGGTATGCGCCGCCGCGCAGTCTGTTCCTGTAGAGGATCAAAGAATCACAGAGCCGCAACAAGTCAAAGTAACCTACTCTCCGAGCTCAAAGGCAACCATGCCCAAAGCAGCGGCCAAAGGTGCAGCTCCGGCTTCAATAGTAGGCAAAAACTACGTAACCACCTACGGCAGCTTCATCAACTACGGCGAGCGTGCCGGCAGCATCATGGTTCAGGCAGCGGGCGACAGCGTTCTGCTGAAAAGGCATCGCCATGGGATACGACCTCAAGGGCAAATATGATCCCTCGACAGGCCGCATCACCATTCCCGTCAACAAGGTGATAGGTAAAAACAATTCCGGTGAGGCCATCACCATCTATAACCTCACCAAAGCAAGCAATTACTCCAAGTTCAGCACTGACCCGGTGGTTGCCACAATCAGCGACAACGAGATAATTTTTGCCTACGGTTTCTATGCCAAGGTTCCCGATGGCGGCGGTTATGTGTGGATGAACAATGTGGCCGCTAAAGAGGCTAACGGCATGATGAAAATCAGCCGTATTGATTTCAACACCCTGAAGCCCACCACCAACTATGAGTATCCGGTATATGTTGCCAAATTCGACGATAAGCACTTCACAGTGCTCGGCTTCAGCCAGTGGCTCTACAGCCATAAATACGACGTCAAATTCAACATCCAGAGCGCAAAACAGGCCACTATAACGACCACGACAACTCCGGTGGACTTCTATCACAATCCCACCACAAATGTTGACCAGATTTACAATCTGCTTTACCGCAACGTCGACACGGTAAACAAGGTGTCAAACAACCCCTCGTTTGTGGTTGACACCACCGGCGGCAAGACTACCCTCACCACCGTCAAGAAGCTTTTTGAGGCTTATAAAGACGGAACTACATGGCGTGGTTTCCTGACGGGCAATTTCGAACTCGTAGCCAATTTTAACATCATCAAGGCTCCGGTGGAAAACTGCGATACCATAGACGGCATCCGCTACAAATGCGACCCCGAAGCCAAAACAGCCATCGTTTTAGGTGCCGAACCCACAACCACGGCTCTCAACATCAAAGACAAGATTACTTATAACGGTGTTGAGTGCGTGGTGAATACCATTAACGAAAGCGCTTTTGCCAGCAATAAAACCGTGAAGAGCGTCACCATACCGGCTTCCATTACCAATATCGGCAACAACGCCTTCTATAGCTCAGGCATCAACGAGTTGCACATTGCCAGCCTGGAGGCTTGGTGCAAAATCAACTTCTTCAACAACAATGCCAACCCGCTTTGCCGTGTTTACTCATCGGCGTCAGCTGTAAAGACAGGCAAAGTGTTCATCGGCGAAGAGCCCCTTGGCACGACTATCACCATACCCGCAAGCATTAAGTCCATCCCCGGCAACTGCTTCGCATATATGCGTCCGGTGAAGAAGTATGTGCTTCCTGAAGGCCTCACATCGCTCGGCTACCGCTGCTTCTATCAGAACGACAGCCTGGTTGACATCAACCTGCCCTCCACCCTCACCTCTATCGACGGCTCGTTCTATAACTGCGGCTCACTGGAGTCAATAGACATTCCCGGCGGTGTGGAAATTCTCACAAAAGAGATCTTCAACGCATGCCGCAAACTGAAGAACGTTGGTCTGCACCACGGCCTAAAGGCAATTTACCAGTATGCCTTCTACGGCTGCTCAGGCCTTACCGAGCTCACCTTCCCCTCCACACTCGACAGCATTGGCTCGTCAGTCTTCAGCAGTGCCAAAAACATAACCAAGCTGACCTGCCGTGCCATAACGCCTCCCGCAGTATCTGCAGATGCAGTCTTCTCGCCCTTCGCAGCCAATTGCGTGCTGTATGTTCCTGAAGAGTCAATAGCTGCCTACAAAGCTGCTCCCGGATGGAAGAACTTCTCTGCTATAGAGAAAGACAATAGCGGCATCACAGACCTCGAAGATGAAGATGCACAGGTTGCGCCGGTTTATTACAACCTGCAGGGCATGAAGGTGGCAAATCCTGCCTCCGGCATTTACATTGAGAAACGCGGCAACAAGACCCGCAAAGTAGTTATAAAAAATAGAAACTCAATATTGATAGCTTAAAAAGCATACCTGTTAACGGAGGCTGTGTCAAAAAGATGTTTTCACAGCCTCCGTTTTTTTGTTATATATTAATAATGAGGTAAGGAAATTTTTAAATCAATATGGTGAAATGTAATCATAGGATAATATATTTAATTTAAATTATGTTGTACAACATAAAATTTTTTATGCTGCGTTGTTTGTTTTTTGTTTAACTTTGCCACCAGAACGAATGATGTAAATTTTTTATGAACTTACTGCCTATATTTTAATTAGAAATTAGGCAATAGAATAGAAAAGTTTAATCTAAAACAAAGCAAGCGATGAAAAAAATCATTTTATTTTTCACTGTTTTGTTAATGCTTGTTTCATGTTCTCAGATGGAGAATGAGTTGAGCATTCCTCAAAACGAAACAAGGAGAGATGGTAAAATCTCTCAAGAACAAGCGAGAGAGAATCTTATAAAGGTTCGTGGAAATTTCTATCCTGAAACACGAGGGAAAGAACCGGTGATTTCCTCCTGTGTGTCATACGGAAAAAGTATGACTCCAACAACTCGGTCGGGTGAAGAACCTATAATCTATGTTTTCAATTACGAAGACAATCAGGGGTTTGCGATAATGTCGGCTACTCCTGCCCTCCCCGAAGTGCTTGCAATCTCAGAGAAAGGAAATCTTGATTTGCAAAATCTTCCCGACAATGGAGTAAAAGCGTTTGTAAGTCGCATAGGCGAATTCGTGGAAGACCCCGATACTATGGCTGTAGGCGACGGGATACCTTATACGGTAAATTTCCCATGGCAGACAACGATCAAGACCGAACCTTTATGTAAGGTGAAATGGGATCAAGGCAATGGCATCTTCGATATGACAGGCGATGAATACATCCTTGAAGAACCGAACCCTAATGCAGGCTCAGGCCCGTTCGATTTTGCCTACAGCTGAAGATTATCAAACACATATATCCAACTAAATAAAACGGCATAAGATGAAAACAAAGATTCTTTTAGCTGCAGGAGTAATACTGACAGCACTGTCACTCCTGACGTCATGCAGCGATGATGACAATGAGCCGGGTCTGTTGATCCACAGTCTGGCTGTTTCCTATCTGCAACCTACGGGTTTCTCTGTCAGCGACCTGCGAAACCTTACTCCCGAAGAGAGGAACGAGAAAGCGAATTTAATAACGTTCAGCGGTAATTACATTAATCAGGACTCGGCTCCTGAAGAGTTTACCCGCATCAGCCGTCTGTATGGAGATACAGCTTACTCAAAGAAAACAGCGGCTTACTGGCCGGAAAATCAGCGGCAGTTTCTCGGTCGTCCGGTAATAGGTTTCAAAGCTATAGCAACTGATAGCTCGTGGGGAGAACGTTATCCTCAGGGGGCTGACGTTACAGGGCTGTTCAGGGTCGGTTATACGTCCGCATTCAGATACATAGAAAGCGGTTATAAAGATGTTGACGCATACGCGCAGAATCATTCCATAGAGATGTCAAATTGGGGTGCCAAGACAGGATATGCTCTTTGTCCGGATGTTTCTGTGAGAATAGAATACATACCCGGCCTGACGAACGAGGACAATACGTTTCATAATTATGCTAATTGCAAAGGCCATAAATATACGTTGGAAATAATGTTTCCTGACGGCACAATGACCTCGACTGACAATTACATTTTCTGCCACATCAACCCTGCCGGCAATTAACATTTTTTGTTGAATGGGGTCTTACATTGAGAAACGTGGCAACAAGACCCGCAAAGTGGTTATAAAAGAATAACCCTACGGACATATAGTCCGCATACACAAGACTTCAGAACGTGTGTCATAGAGGGGCATCAGCCTCCTTTATGACACACTCTTTTTTTACCCTCAATGCCATCATATTAGATCTCACCGCCGTTTAGATATTTTAATAATTGAGCTCCCAGATTAGCCACGGACGCTCAGCATGAACATATCTTTGTGAGGAGTTTTTTAGGATAATACCTTCTCTCTGTAAGACAAGGATTGAATCAAACAATACGAATCAATAAAATCGCCCTTTGCTGATTTGGCAAATAGATTTTTTACTAAAGAAATTTGGGCTGTAATTAGCCAAATTGTGGCATATTTCCATAGCTTATGTTCTGCTAAAGCTGAGACTATGATTCATAACAAGAAAAGTGTATAATTTTCAAATTTCCTGTTAACACTATTTAACAAAATTAATGTAACATTTTCAAGATTCTTTAATTATATTTGCGTCGAACTAAAAATCCTTAAATTATGCACAAACTTAGTCTTGTACTTGTCAAATAAAAAGATGGAGATATGAGAGATTTAAAATTCAAAAAACTGCTGCTTGTGATGATGGGCGCGATTGTATTCGCGCTGATGAGTGCCTGCAGCAATGACGAACCGAATATACCGGATGATAATGACAATCCGAACCCGGGGAATACGGAAGAACCAAGTGAACTTTTACCTCGTTGGGAAAAAGTCTTCTCTCAGCCTATGCAGGGAACAGATTATGATTTCCTGGACTTATGGCTGGTGATAAAAAACAGCAGTGGCACCAACCTTTTAGAAACGGGCGGTATTAAACTTCCCGGTTACTACTTTGAGTATCAAGGGAAAAATTATTATCTCGGTGATACCATCCCTGTTCCGGGGAATGATAGTCCGGTAAAGATCTTTACACATTATGGTTCAGGTGCCAAAGTGATATGTCCAACTATGACGAGGTTTCGTACAGAAATGGCAAGCTGGGACCCGATTGATTATACCTGTACTTTTGTCTGGCCGCAAAAAGACATCCGTAAGAAGATAAGGATTAGGGTAGAGTTTAACCCGAATTATCTCACTGATCTGAAGAATGCACAGGACACTCTGCCGAAAGGTCATGAAACCAAAATTCTGAAATATAAGATAGGTCGTTGGGTGAATGATTCGTCCATTCAGGACAAATATATTTGCGATTACACTACCTTTATCGTAGACTGACCGTCTGCTCAGCATAGCAAACCCGGACAATTCGGCATTGATGCGAATTGTCCGGGTTTGCTGTATCGGGATTCCGGTTATGGATGCTGTTGCAGGGTTTGGATTTATTGAGCCACCACAATTTTTACGGGCGAGAATCCGCCTTGGGCAGTGATGATGTATATTCCGGCAGGGAGTTCTACTTCGGTGCCTCGTTGAGCTTCAGCGGCGAAGTAAACTGTTCTGCCGTCGGGGGTTAAGGCGCGGAGGTTGAGAAGCCGGTCGGCGAGTACCATAAAGCCCCGGTTTGTCCAGCCTATCATCAGCGGTTCGGCCTCAATGCCTTCAACGCCTGAAGCCTTTACAAGCATTGTGTTGGAGGCCGGTGAGGTGAATCCCAGACGCGATGACTGCACGGAATAGGTCTCGTCGCAATCGGATCGGCGCCCAGTTATCTGCAGGCTGTTTGAGGGAGCCTCTTCGGTGGTTGTTACGGTGCCTGACGGCAGATATTGTGTGCGCGTTACTATGTAATAATCCACTACCTCGGCAGCGGCTGTCCAGTTGGCCACATACGATGAGTCGGTCAGCGATGTGGGAGCAGTGGCCGTTACGGCGGTGAGATTAGGTTTGGGAAGCGCCTGGCCTTTCAGCACCACATTGACCTGTTGTTCGGCCTTCAGACCGCCGTCGTAGATGGTGATGTTGGCCGTGTGTGTGCCGGTGGCGGTGGGACGGTAGAAGACATCTACTTTGGTGCCACCCTGGGCGTTGACGCTGGCTGCCGGCACGGAGTTGCTGCTCAGGGAGAACATGCTGCGGTCGGTGCCGGTAACGCGCATGGTCAGGGCTGAAGTCATGTTGGTGCCGTTGACAATCAGCGCCGTCTGGTTAACGCCGTTGACGGCCGTTTCGCCAAAGTCAAGGGCTTCGCCGTTGATGGGCGCTGTCAGTTCCGGGTCGCCGGTGATGGGAGGCGTGGTGCCGCCGTTCTGGTCTTTGATATAGAAAATCTCGGTGCTTTTGGTGCCCCAGATATATTCGGCGAGTTCGGGGAAATCGACAAACGGGTTGCGGTTGCCCTGCTGACGTTCGGCGGCGTCGTTGCGCTGAATCTCTTTCTGGCTCACCGGGTCCTGGCGCGACCACTGAAGCAGCATCTCGTAAGCCCACGGCTTCAGTGTGGGCCATTCGTTGCGGTTGCCCATGGAGTTGGCCGTCCAGTTGAGGTTGTCGTATACCGTAAAGACATAGAAATAGGCGCGTGCGAAATCACCCTTGTATTCATCAGCGGGTTCGAACACCATGCCCGAACCACCGGCGAAGCCGGGTGCCGGAACGCCTACCTTGGTGGCGCCGTTGTTGAACTTGGCATTGTTGGGGTCAACGGGGCCGAGCGGATAGTTGAGCTTGGCCTGATTGGCCGGTCCGTCGCTGGGATACAGATTGTAGATATCCGTCCAGGCAGGCGACGAGTCGTCGCTTCCCCACCACGACTTGGGCACCGAGTGCTCGCGCTGCATGTGGCAGTCGCGGAACGACTGTAGGCCGCTCTGACCGTTGCGTATGAGATAAATTTCGTTGCTGTACATCTCCCACCAGCGTTTCTGCCCGTTGTAGAGGTCGGGATAAACGTCGGTGTAAATCCAGTTGTTGGGCAGGTTGGTGTAGTTGAGCATAGTGTGTTGCTTCACACACTCTTTGGCAGCCTGCTTGAGGGCTTCGCGGCGTTTGCCCTCCATCTTGTCGTAATAGCCCGGTTTGTAGGTGGCGTCGCTCAGAGCAAAGCAGCACATACACAACGCCAAAAGTAAAAGTTTTTTCATTTAGCAGAATCTTTAGACCTTATATTTTAATACACCCCGCCGCGCTTTAGCTTTGCATCGCGGCGGGGTGTCTGTAATGTTAACGCTTAGAGAACCGCAGCGCTTCAGTTATTCTATAATCTCAGCTTCTGAAATGTTTTTCACACCGCGAACGCCGAAGTATTTTGTGATGTCGCCCTTTACCTTGACGTGTTTGAGGTAAATGGAGGGGTTATTGCGCAGACCCAGGATGTCGCGGGTGCTACCGGCTTTGATGCCGCAGGGAATGGATACCGATGTGGTGTTGCCGGTGGAGGTGCCTGCCAGTATCATGTTGGTGTTCTTGTAATCGTCTTCAGAAACACCGGTGAGGTCGTTGCTGAAAGTGGCGCCAGAGCTCCAGGTCATGCCTTTGATGTAGCCAACCACGTAGCCTTCCACCCATACGCCGGATTCATCGGAGGTAGACGACATTACATACGATACGTTGTAGGGCTGCTCTTTGCTGCCTGCGCCGCCGGGGTTGTCGCCGCCACCGCCGCCACCGCCGCCGTTGGCGCCGCCGATGTTGACGTCGTCAATGCAATAGGTGGAGGAGCCTGACGAGGATGTGCCGGTGTATTCCCAGCCAATGTAAATGATGCCGCTGAAGGCGCTGAGGTCTACGGTGCTTTCAACCCAGCTTGAATAGCCGGAAGCCGGTATCTCGGGCAGAGTTACGGTAAGCTCCGTCTTTGTGGCGGTGTTGGGGTCGGCGCTTGTCAGCACATAAACCTTCATGGTAGATGTGGTGCTCTGGTAAGCGGCCTGGCACTTGAAGGTAAGGGTCTTCTTGGGCGATTTGCTCAGGTCGATGGCCGGTGAAATCAGCCATTCGTCCCACGGACCGGTGGTGCCTTTGTAGGCGGTGGCGGCGGCGTAGGTGTTGCCGCTGAACTCGTTCAGATACCAGTTCTTGTCGCCGCTTGTCTTGGTAACGGTCCATCCGGCTTCCACCAGATTCGAGATTTGCTTGTTGTAGCCTTCGAAGTCGCAGAAGAGCGAAGCCACAGCGTCGCCGCCGGGATTCGGGCCTACCGTAACGCCGTCAATCTGCCATTCGGCGGTGCTGCCGGTGTTGCCGGAGATGCCGTTGGCGCCGAGCACCGGAGCGAAGTTGCCGTAAGCCTTGATGGCTTTGCCGTATACGCCGGGGTTGTCGAGCAGGTTGCCATACTGACGCAGAGCAGAGCCCTGGGGCAGTTCAATTACCAGACACTTGGTGATGTCTTTGCAGTCGGCTGTGGGGCCTATTACCAGCGTGTTGTCCATCTCGGCGTTCGAGCCCCAGATTACCTGGTCGTTGGCGCTTACGTTAGTTACGCCGCCCTTCACTGAGCCTACAATGTATCCGCTTACCCATCCGGCAGCGCCTGTGCCCTGCAGCTCAACGGCTTCGGCCACGCTGTAAGGATCATCGAGGTTGCCCTTGCTGTCGAAGATGACGTCGGCAGTGGAACGGAGCAGCAGCTGCCACGAGTTGTTGAAGTAGCTGAGGATGCCGCGCACGGTGCCGTTGCCGCTGGGCATGATGTTCTGTGCAAACGAGGCGTAGCCTGAGTTGCGCACTGTGATGGTGTTGCCGGCGGCGTCGACCAGGGTGCGTGAGGTGGATTTGCGGTTGGGGGTTGCGTTGTAGTCCTCGGGAGCTACATACGGCTCGCTGCCGCCGCCCTCGAAGTGTACGTTGCGCAGCTCAATGAGCTGACCCTGCCAAGCCTGCAGACCTGCCGGCGTTGAGGGCAGCGAGGCCAGGTCGGCCACCAGGCAGTAGATGCCTTTGCTGAACTCGGGCTTTGCGCCGTCGGCCGGTATCACTGTCATGGAGGGCTCGGGCAGGCCGTTGAGCTCGGCGCGGCCCTGGAAGTCCTCATAGCTCATGAACGACGTCTGAGGAGTGCCGTTGTATGTGCCGTAGCCGCCTATCTGCTCATAGCCGGCATATTTGCCAATGTAAGCGCCCGTGAGGTTAACCACAATCTCCTGACCTACGCGGTAGGTGTTGTAGAGGCTGTTCTGGTTCACCGAGAAGGGGAGAGCGCCTGTTTCGTCCTGAATCACCAGGCTCTTGTAGATGTTGCCGGAGGCGTCGGAAGAGATGACGCGGCCGTGTACTATATAGTCGGAGCCGTCGGCTTTCTGCGGCACGAGCACTGCATAGTTGGTGGCATCGTCCCACAGATCAGCCTTCACCTCGGCTATTGTGGAGTTGGGTTGCATGGTGGCCACCGGTATGTCAACCGGCGGAGTGTCAAAGTCGTCCTTACAGCCCGTGATGCCTGCTGCAGTGACCAGCGCCAGCCCCGAAAGGGCAATGTCGCGTAAAAGATGTTTCAGATTCATATCGGATGTCTGTTTTTTGCTTTGTTGGTTTTAGAATCGTATGCCGAAGTTGGCGAATACGCGTATGCCCTGCGCGTAATAGTATTTGTTGGGGAACTTGCCTACGTTGTAGTTGTCGTAGTCGAAACGGCCCTGCTGGTAACCGCCGGTCATGATGTTGCGGTTGTTGAGCAGGTTGTTGACGCTGACGTTGATGTTGATGGAGCCCCAGCGTGTGTAAATGACCTTACCCACCGAGAAGTTCATTACGAAAGCATCTTTGAGCTTCTCCTGCGTGGTGATTTCCTTTATCTTGGCGTCGAGTTCGCCCTGTGTCTCCACGGCCTGCCAGAGGTCAGGCATTGCTTCGTGGCGAATGGGGGCGAGGTCAACATAGCTGTCGCCCATCCAGTTGGCGTTGAGGTTGAAGAACCACATGCCCGGAGCGGCCCAGTCAATGCCGAGGCTGTAAGCCTGCTGCGGAGTGCCGCCAACGTAGTAGTTTTTCAGATATACCGTGGTGGTAACGTCGGGAGCGGCGCCGTTTTCATAGCTGCGGGTGCCGGTGGGACGGTTCTTGTACTGATAGCGGCTGTAGGTGGCGGCTGCCGAGATGCTCAGCGCCGGGGTGATTTTGTACATCATGCCAAGCTCTACGCCTTTGTAGCTGGTGCGTATGCCGCTCATCACGTAGTTCATGAAGGTGGAGTACTGGTCATCGTAGAAGGCGGTTTTCTGCAAGCCGTCATACATCTCTGTCCAGAAGCCGGTGATTTGGCCGCGGAAGCTGGTGTAGTTCCATCCGTAGCTGATGTCGCCGCTGAGATAGCGTTCGCTCTTGAGGCCTGTAACGGAGGTGTCTTTGATACGGGGCGATACATACGCCTGGTCGGGCAGCGGGGCACGCGTGCCATAGCTGGCGTGTGCGGTGATGTAGTTGCGGCCGTTGATTTTGTATGTGGCGCCGGCTTTCAGGGCGGCGTTGTCGAAGGTATGGCGTTTGCCGGCGCCGTAGGAGTTTTCGGGGGCGCGGCCGTTGCGCATATTGCCGTGACGCATGAAGTTGGTGTAGCTCATCTCCAGACCGTAGTTCACATCCCAGTGGGTGGTGGTAATCTGGTTCTGCAGCCATGCCTTGGCTATGTATGAGCGTATGTTGTAGTCGTAGCCGAACTTATCGCCTTTCTTCACGCGGCGGTTGGGGTTGTTGAGGTCATTTTGCAGAATGGTGGGGTTGTCGGGGAAGTCGCGCTCCGAGAAGTTGTCGATGTCGCGCCAGAACTCGCCGCCGAGCAGGCTGCGGATGGTCTTGTAGTAATGGCCGTCGGTGTAGTTGAACGATACGCCGCCCTGTAGCGACATATTGTCGGTGAGACGCGTGTTGATGTATGAGTTGAACATCCACGAGGTGAAGTTGCTGTGGCGGTTCTCCAGGATGTATGTGGAGTGGCCTTTCAGCTCGGGGTTGCGGTCATACTGCGTGCGGTTGAGCTCGTTGATGCGGAACATCTCGTCCCAGTTTATCTGACGCGTGGCTTTGTTGTGCTTCCAGGCGTCGAGATACTGGTTGTAAACCTTTTCCTGATAGGCATACAGCTCGGGGTCGGTGTTGGGGTCTGCGTCGGGCAGATAATACGACGGCAGATAGCGGTAGTAGTCGGGACGCGGGTCGGCGGCCTGATACCAGTTGAGGGCCGAGCTGCTGTAGTTGCTCGATTTGAAGGCCACTGCCGTGTTGATGGTGGTGCCCATTTTCGGTTTCCATATCCAGTTGAGGATAGCCGAGGGGTCGAAGCTGTCGACGATGCGTGCCGAGCGTTTCTCGCCGTTGAGGTAGCCCCAGTTGGGGTTATAGAGGTTGTTGTCGGCCAGGTCGTAGGCTTCCTGATAGGTAGCCGAGTTGGTGGCGCGCTGTGTGGGGTTGCCGAAGGTGGTGAGGTTGAGGCGGTGCTTGTCGTTGAAGATTTTCTCAAGGCTCAGCGAGTAGCCGAACGAGGCGTAATAGGTGCCTTCAATAACGCCTTCGGGGGCGTAACGGCCAATGACGCTTGCTGAGAAGGCCCAGCCGTTTTTGGTAACGCCGGTGCTGTATTGCAGCATGGCGCGCATCATGTAGTTGGAGTTGGTGTACGACAGGTTTCCGCGGAAGCCGCGTGCATACTCCGATGCGTAGGTGGTGAAGTTTGTTGAGCCGCCCAGGTCAGAGAAGCCGTAGTTGGCGGCGTCAAGACCTACCAGAGTGGTTTTGTTGCGGAATGCAGAGGAGGTGAGGCCGCCCATCTGGCTGTAGTTGAAGCGGCCGCGCATGGCGTCGTTGTAGTCGATGCCGTTGATGTAACCGCCGCTCCATTCCGAGCGGTAACCGCGCATGCGGAAGCGCATGATGGAGAAGTCGTAGTTGGCGCGTTGATAGAAGATGTTGTCAACTGCACCCTGAATGGTGCCTATTGACTGTGAGTGGCCTTCGTCTTCCAGCACCTGGCTTTCGTCGAAGACGTAGTCGTCGGAGTTCAGAGTCTGGTTGGTGAGGTCGCGTTGCAGACGCAGCGTGCCGAGGTCAACCACGAGTCCTTTCTTGATGTCGACGTTGATTTCCATGTCCTTGTAGCCGAACGCCACAATGCGGAGCTGGTCTTGCCCCGGAGTGCAGTCCGACATTTGAAAATGGCCGTCAGACGTCGAAGTTACAAACTGTCCGCCGTTGGCCAGCAGCACGTTGGCATCAGCCACCGGTGCGCCGGTTATGGCGTCAACCAGAGTGCCTTGCACCCCGGTGGCCGCTGCGGCAGGCAATAGCCCGCACAACAGCAGCAATAAGTGTAATGTTAAACGCATTTTGGTATTATGACGGTTGGTTATTTATCGGTTTATCTCCAGCGTGAGGAAAATCTCGGTAGGGAAGTGGTCGGAGTATCCTCCGGTCCACACGCCCGACGAGAAGGTGCGGAAAGGATAGCCGCGATACTGGCCCTCCTGCTGTTTGAGGAAGTCTTTGTTGAGCACCAGAGCGTTGCTGAACTTAAGCCGCGATTTGCCCTGAGGCAGCAGGTTGTAGTTCACCATTATCTGGTCAAAGAGGTTCCATCCGCCGCGATAGGTGTAAGAGCCTATGCCGTCGTCGAGCTTCTTCCAGAAGGGGTTGTAGAAGCCGCCGGGCTGCACCTCTTTTTCGCTCTTCTTGCCGCCCATCACCACAGCGCAGCTTTTGTTGAACGGGTCGTCGTTGAGGTCGCCCATCACAATGACGCCTATGTTGGGGTCAACCGTCAGCAGGCTGTCGGCTATGTGGTGTGTGAGTGCGGCGGCCGATTCGCGCAGCCAGCTCGACTGAGCTTCGCCGCCGCGGCGGCTCGGCCAGTGATTCACTATGATGCCTACACGCTGGCCTCCGAGGATGCCTACCACGCACATCTGGTCGCGGGTGCGGAAATAGGGCAGCGAGTCAATCTTCAGATAGTGGTTCTTTACGTTTATCACCTTGAAGAAGCGCGGGTTGTAGAGCAGGCCTACGTCGATGCCGCGGCGGTCGGGCGAGTCGTGATGCACTATCTGCAGGTTCCAGTCGGCAATGTGTTTGTCTTTTACCAGGTCCTGAAGCACCGTTATGTTCTCAACCTCGCTCACACCGATGATGGCCGGACCCATCGGCGTGCTCTTGGTGGGCATTTGCGATATGGCGTAGCCGAGGTTATTGATTTTTTTCCAATAGCGGCGGCTGTCCCACTGGTTCTTGCCCTGCGGCGAGAACTCCTTGTCGTATTTGCCGTTGTTGTTGATGGTGTCGAAGAGGTTTTCCAGATTGTAGAAAGCCACGCCATACACCTGTACCTTTTTGCCCGGATGCTGCGCCCTTCCGGCGGGTGCCAGCATGGCAGTCAAGCATACCGCAACGAGCAGCAGCAGACCGTAACCGAGTTTTTTCATGTCAATGTAAGTTGTAGATATTGTGTGTTTTCTTTAGCAAATAGCCCCTTGGCGGCCCTGTGGGGACTCTGAGGGGTTTGTGATGCTGAGGCGCCGCGCCGTGCCGCCGGGGCAGCTGACGCGGAGCCGCAGTGTGGGGGTCAGAAGAACTTCACCGTATTGCCTTCGAGCGAGCTGAGCACTGCGTTGGCCAGTGAGCTTGCGCCCAGACGGAAATGTTCCGTGTCGAGCCATTCGTCGCCCAACACTTCCTTCACAATGGCGTAGTAATAGAGCGCCTCCTCTGTGGTGCGCACGCCGCCGGCAGCCTTGAAGCCAACCTTGCGGCCCGTGGTCTCGTAATACTCCTTGATGCACTGACACATGACGTATGCAGCTTCCAGGCTTGCACCCGGATAAATCTTGCCTGTCGACGTCTTGATGAAGTCAGCTTCCGAATACATGGCCAGCAACGAAGCCTTCTTGATGTTGGCGGCCGTTTTCAGAGCGCCCGTTTCGAGAATCACCTTCAGATGCGCATCCTTGATGGTGTGTTTCACCTCGATGATTTCGTCGCAGAGGTCTTCATAGAGGCCGTCGTTGAAAAGGCCGATGTTCATGACGATGTCCACCTCCTTCGCGCCGTTCGACACAGCCAGAGCCGCATCAGCCACCTTCACGGCAGTGAAAGTCTGGCCCGAGGGGAATCCGCCGGCCACCACGCACGTGTTGACGCCGGTAACGTCGAGGTTTGTAGACACCACGTCGGCAAAATTGGAATATACACAAATTGCAGCCACATGGTTGTACTGCGGATACTCATCGTCGAAGTCATTGACGCGCTGAGTGAAACGTGTTACCGAAGCCGGAGAATCCTCCGTGCTCAGAGTGGTGAGATCTATGCTGCCCAGCAGGAAGTTGTACACCTCCGGCGAAGCCAGTTCGTGAGCTTTTTCCACTATCTTCGCCACCTCGGCGCGTACCAGTTCATCGCTTTCGGGAACCCGGCTTTTAGCCAGCACTTCATTGTATCTGTCCATATTTTCAGAGTTTAAAATGTTCAAAAATGTTAAAGCCATGGGCTCCGCAGAGGTGCAGTGCAACAGGCATTGTACATAGATAAACACTTTAGGGCTACAAAGTTAGCTTAAAAAAATATAAAATCAAGACCAAAAGCGGTTAAATTTCTGCTAATATGTTATAAAACATATTTTCAGCCCCTGATTTGGGCAATAAGGGCAATTAGACCAATTAGACCAATAAGACCAATTAGGCCAATAGCTCGGCAGGCCGGCAAGGCTTAAAAGTTAAATAAGGTTAAATAATTTGGTGGGTATGGATTTTGGTTGTACCTTTGCAGCCGGGTAAGTGCTACGCGACGAGCTCCTTGTAAATCCCCCAGGTCTTGACCGAAGCAAGGGTAGCAGGTCGAGCATGTGTGATGTGGTGAGCTTACCCACCTGCCTCTTTAGCTCAGTTGGCCAGAGCACGTGATTTGTAATCTCGGGGTCGTTGGTTCGAATCCGACAAGAGGCTCCCCCACCACCAACCCCTGAAGGCAGACAGTCCTCTTCCCCTATCCCCGGACGTCTGCCTTCACCCTTTTTTATAACCCCAATACAAACAGTATAAACGCGGCTCGCGTCTGTTTATTATTACGGCTAAAAGAGGTCAACAAATACGTAAGTAATTGTAATCAAGCCTTTTGAGGGTGCCGCACAGAAGCTCTTATCATCTCCGAAATGCAGAATCGTCATACACAGTTGCTCAACACCACCTTCATCACCGATGCCGTCCACACACAGTGTCTTGAAGAGGCGCTCAGAGAGATTGTGCGTCCGGCAGTGGCCGATACCGACCATTCATTGTGGCGCCTCGACAGGCAGCAGGGCAAGCGCCCCGAGGCCGACGAACCGCGCAGCTACGCCTTGCAATGCCGTTTCTCCACCCTGCGGCAGGTGGAAGAGTTCCGGCGGGGAAGACTCGCTGAGGCCATAGAGCAACTGCAGCAGAAAATGCCCCCGCAGAGCTGCATGGTGTTTCAGACTCATCTCTCACAAATGGAATTCTGATGGACGAGGCAGTAAAGAAATATGACCGCGTGATAATGGGCATAGACCCCGGCACCAATGTGATGGGATATGCCGTGTTGGGTGTTACAGGCAAGACCCCCGAAATGGTGGTTATGGGTGTCATCAAGCTCAACAAGATAGAGAGCCATTATATGCGGCTGGCGCGCATCTATAACCGCGTTTTGGGACTTGTGGAGCAGTATCTGCCCGACGAGCTGAGCATTGAAGCCCCCTTCTGCGGCAAAAACGTTCAGTCGATGCTGAAGTTGGGTCGTGCCCAGGGAGTGGCCATGGCAGCCGCTCTGAGTCGCGACGTTCCCATAGCCGAATATCCTCCCACATCCATAAAACAGTCAGTTACCGGTCGCGGCGGCGCCACCAAAGAGCAAGTGGCCGAGATGCTGCGCCACATCCTCAAGATTCCACAGGAGCAGATGCCTCACCTGCTCGATGCCACCGATGCTTTGGCGGCTGCCCTGACTCACTTCTACGAAAGCAACAAACCGCAAGTAGCCCGCGGCCCGAAATCCTGGGCTGCCTTCTTAGCCGCCAATCCCGATCGCGTGGTCAAGCACTGAGAGGAGAGAGGAGAGGGGAGAGTGGAGTGTGGAGAGTGGAAAGCGGAGAGAGGATTATCGCATTTGTGTAAGGGAAGAGAAAGCTAAGTCGAGTCGTGGCAGCGGGTTGGCATAGTGATTGCCGGGAACCATATCGAGCCGACAGGGCACCTCGAGCTGCTGCAGCCACGCAAGGATAAGTCGCGTGTCATCTTCCACCGGACGGAAGGCCTTTATGGGCGAGAAGCGCTCCTTGCGCCCCAACAGCATATAGACACTCCCTGTGGGCTGCGGCGCCGCCTGCCGGTTGACGAACTCCACAAAGCCCGGATACCAGAAGGAGCCGCTGAGGCTCAATACAGAGGGGAAAAACGGGCTCACAAACCGTTGCCACAGAGCAAACAGCCCTGACATACTCACACCCGTGAGGATACGTTCGGCACCCGTGAGGCCGAGCCATTCCTCAGCCGCCGGAGCCACCTTTTGCGTAAGCGTGGCGAGGAACTCCGGCGCCAGTCCCTGAAAATCGGGCGAACCGGGCGGCTCACCCGGCGCTGGCCACGGACTCAGGTCGTTGTCCCAGTCCATACCCGTTATGCTCACCATCGAGATTCTGTATTTGGTCGCAGCCTGCGCAAGCCATCCCCCCAACGCCTCCATGGGGTATAGGATGTATGCCACACGCCGGCTCCCCGGGCAGGGTGAGATATGAAGCGTAAGACCCGAAGTTTCAATTACATGTATCATTGTTCAAGAGGAAGTTTCAGCACATCGTTGTATGGGACGAAGCCGAGGCTGCGATATAACCCCCGGGCCATATCGGTAGTCTCCAGATAAATCTTGCGGCATTTCCGCGCCTTAGCCTCGGCAATGAGAAACTTCACCAGAGCCGTGGCAATGCCCTTGCCTCGCCATTCCTCGCGCACATAAATGTTCATCAGGAAGGCACAGCGGCCGTTGGGGTTGTCGGGCGACGGCAACTCATCCTGCAGACAGATGGCACCGCATCCAACCCCCTGACCGTCATACAGCGCCTCAACAGCGAGATGAAGCCCGGCGGTAACGTTCTCGGCGTAATAACGCCGGTTCTCGGCAAGTAGCTCAGCACCCGGTTCATGCCCGAAGACATGACTCAGCACCTCGGCACGCCACTGCATCAGCGAGTCGAGGTCAGTGAGCGGCAACAGCTTCAGCTTCTCAATTTCCATGTTCAGAGATTTTGGGCAACGCCGCCACATCCACCTTTCCGCGCCGCGTGAGAGGAATCTTCTTCAGCTGAACGAAAATGTCGGGCACCATGAAGTCTGAGAGCCGGGCATTGAGCCATGCCTTTATCCTGCCCACACCCCCGGCCGCCTTCTTCGGCACGAAATAGGCCACCAAGTAGCTCAGCCCCTTGGCGTCGCGGAACGAGCGTACCACGCCACGTTCCACACCCGGCGCCGAGTTCAGCACATTCTCCACCTCGGCCGGCTCAACCCGTTTGCCCATAATCATCACCTGGTCGTCGAGACGGTGAGTGAAGGCCAACTGGCCGTCGGGCAGCAGATAACCCTCGTCGCCGCTGCGGTAAACCCGTCGGCCGTCGGGCAGATGCGTGAAATTGCGACTTTCAGGCGGATTCCCCACATAGCCGCGTGCCACGCCGCGACCCAGGATGCAAATCTCGCCCTTTTCGCCCGGTTTCACCGGCTGCAGATGGGAGTCGAGCAGCATCACCTCAACGCCATAGACAGGCCGCCCTATGGGCAGCGTGCCGTCGGACAGCGGCTCGGCGTTGTCTACCCGCGCATAAGTGGCGCAAACAGTTGTTTCGCTGGGTCCGTAAGTGTTGTAAATGGGGATATAGTGCTTCACCAGCCTGTCGATGTATGAATAACGCAGCACATCGCCGCCGCTGATGAGCAGGCGCAGCCGCCGCGGCACCATGTCGAGCTTGTTCATCTCAGCCAACATATAGGGGAAGCCGCTGATTTCCGTAACCCCCTTTCGGTTGCAGAAATCAATAATCTCTTCCGTGCATCCGGAGGCCGTTGCAGGCGCAGGAACCGCTATGGCAGCCCCGTTGAGCAGACTGGCAAAGACCTCTTCCACAAAAATATCGAACGAGCAGACCGAGAGCTGCAGCATGACGTCGGCCGGCGACGTGTGCATCTCATTCTCAAAAGCCTGAGCATAATTCACCACAGAACTGTTCTCCACAATTATCCCCTTGGGCTTGCCTGAAGTGCCTGAAGTATAGAGAATATAAGCCTCGCCATCGGGCTGACTTCTGTCGGGCATCGGGTCGGCCGGGGTGCTTTTTAGGCGTTGCATAAAAGCCTTGTCGATGATAGTGGCCACCCCTGCCGAGTTCATATAATAGTCAATGCGCTGCTGCGGCAGGAACGGCTCCGCCGGCACATAAGCGTTGCCTGAGCGCAACACACCTATAATGGCTGCAATCTGGTCGAAGCCATGCTCCATGACAATGCCCACACGCTTCTGATGCAAGTCGGCCAACGCTTCGGCCACCTGAGCCGAGCGAGCCTCAAGGTCATCATACGTCAGCGTGCGGTGTTCTTCAATTACCGCCGGAGCATAAGGCTGTTTCACGGCCCAATGGTGAAAGTGAGAGTAAATGGTGTTTTTCATATATTAATCAAGACTGTATGCCTAATTAACGCAGGCGCCTAATTAAAAGTTGATTATAATGATTTAATATTTATTAACATTTGAATGTGGCGCATAATCAGAAAAAATTATAACTTTGCACATTGCAATGTTTCTTTTTAAAGAAGGATTGAAATTTGCTTCAGTTGACAGGAAGAGGAGTTTTGTAGGATAATTTGCAACGGGCGGCGGCGCTGAGTCAAAAAATTGTTTTTGCTGACGGGCCGAGGAGCGAGCCGACACAGCCTTTTGAGGAGCAGATAAAGCCTTTTAGAGGTGTGAAAAACAGTTATTCGGAAACAAAACAACCCACATTGCTTCACATTGACAAATAAGATTGACAAATAAGACAACTAACCCACTAACAAACAATATCACTAACCCAAACAGCATGGAAAATCTGCCAAAAGTAGGAACAGCCATCCTTGAGTCGTTGGTAAAAGTTCTGTATTTCATCTTCGTATGGCCATTTCTGGTATGGCTTAAGTCGGTAGGGCGCATCAGCAACGTCAAAGACCAGCAACTGCTGAATCTCGACCGCATCAACACCCGTTGGCCGCTGCTGACGTTCTTCAAACGCTTCTTCACCGAGTTCATGTTCGACGCCACCGTAGTGCTGTGGTATCCCCTGGGCCTCATCTTTGCCATCGTCATGCTGGTTCAGGATGGCTTCCTGTCGTTCGCCATAGTACTGATTGGCACCTATTACGGCGCTGTGAACATCTCCATCGCCCGCGATATCTTCCAGTTCCTGGTTCTCGCGCCTCTGAGCAAGCTCATGAGCTGGCTTACACGTCCTGCACAGTATCTGGAGCTGGACAACAAAATCAGCAACAAGAAAGAAGACTGATACACAAGCTTTTAGCTTTGGGCGGCCCGGCTTTTGCCGAGCCGCTTTTTTGCGGCTTAAGGAGCTTAAGGCGCTTAAAGGAGCTTAAGGAATTTAAGGAACTTAAGGCGCTTAAGGAATTTAAGGCGTTTAAGGAATTTAAGGTGCTTAAGGAATTTAAGGGGAGCGGGGAGAGGGGCGATGGGAGCGGAGTGGGCGGGGAGAGGAGCAGGAGGGGTGGAGAAGGGTAGGGTAGAAACGCAAAAAGAGCGCTCCCCTCACGGGGTACGCTCTTTCTGTGGGCGATTACGGATTCGAACCGCAGACCCTCTGCTTGTAAGGCAGACGCTCTAAACCAGCTGAGCTAATCGCCCGATTTGCTTTGCGAGTGCAAAGTTAAGCAGAAATTCCTTACGCTCCAAATTTTTTTGCTAATTTTGTAAAAATTTTTTTCGCATCTCGGCATCAAAATACGCTTAACTGCCTGAGATGCAACTACTTAGACTGACAAAAATTTTTTTGAAAAAAATATGGAGATAAGTACCCTGACAGCCATTTCGCCTATCGACGGCCGTTATCGGTCCAAGACCGCGCCCCTGGCGGATTATTTTTCTGAGTACGCGCTGATACGTTATCGTGTCCGCGTGGAGGTAGAGTATTTCATAGCCCTGTGCGAGTTGGGTCTGCCGCCGCTGAAGGGTGTGCAGCCGGGCCTCTTTGAACCCCTCAGAGGTATTTATCGCGAATTTACCCCTGCCGACGCCCAGCGCATCAAAGATAAAGAAGCCATCACCAATCACGACGTCAAAGCCGTGGAATACTTCCTCAAAGAGGAGTTCGACGCCATGGGTCTGGAGGAGTACAAGGAGTTTATCCACTTCGGCCTCACCAGCCAGGACATCAACAACACGGCCGTGCCCCTGAGTCTACGCGAAGCCATGGAGGACGTGGTGCTTCCGCGTCTTCACGAGCTGCGCGACAAGCTGCAGACCCTGAGCGAGGAATGGGCTGACGTGGCTATGCTGGCCCGCACCCACGGCCAGCCGGCCTCCCCGACGCGTCTGGGCAAGGAGATTGCAGTGTTTGTATATCGCCTCGACGAGCAGCTGAAAGCCCTGAAGCAGGTGCCTTACAGCGGAAAATTCGGTGGCGCCACCGGCAACTTCAATGCTCACCGCGCCGCCTTCCCCATGACCGACTGGCCCGCTTTTGCCGAAGAGTTCCTGCAGAAGAAACTCGGCCTGCAGCGCGAGCATCTCACCACACAGATAAGCAACTACGATAACCTGGCCGCCCTCTTCGACGCACTGCGCCGCATCGGCACCATCATCCTCGATCTGGACCGCGATATGTGGATGTACATCTCCCTGGGCTATTTCCGCCAGCGCATCAAGGCCGGCGAGGTAGGCTCCAGCGCCATGCCTCATAAAGTCAACCCCATCGACTTTGAGAACTCGGAGGGCAACCTGGGCATCGCCAACGCCCTCTACAGCCATCTGGCGCAGAAACTGCCGGTGAGCCGTCTGCAGCGCGATTTGACCGACAGCACCGTGCTGCGTAATGTAGGCGTGCCCTTGGCTCATACCCTCATATCCGTGGCGTCGACCATGAAAGGCCTCGGCAAACTGCTGCTCAACGGCGCCGCCATAGACTCCGACTTGCGCAACCATTGGGCTGTGGTGGCGGAAGCCATCCAGACTGTTCTGCGCCGCGAAGGTTACCCCAAGCCCTACGAGGCGCTGAAAGACCTCACACGCACCAACAACGAAATTACGGAAGCCACAATAAGCGCCTTCATCGACTCCCTCAATGTGAGCGACAAGGTGAAGAATGAGCTGCATACCTTCCGTCCTGACACATATCTCGGTTTCTGATGCAGCCGCAAGCCATAAGGATTGAGGATTTTGACTATCCCCTTGCGCCGGAGCGCATAGCCCGTCATCCGCTGGAACAGCGCGACAGCTGTCGGCTGCTGGTGGTACCGCCGCAGTATGATGCTCCGGCGCGGCATTGCCGGTTTGGCGAGTTGCCCGACCTGCTGCCGCCCGATACCCTGTTGGTGCGCAACAATACGCGGGTGATTCCGGCAAGGCTGCTGATGCGCAAACCCACCGGCGGCGCCGTGGAGATTTTCCTGCTCGACCCCGCCGAGCCGCGCGATTACGCTCAGAGCTTCGAGAGTCGTGGCAGTTGCGAATGGATGTGCCTGGTGGGCAATCTGAAAAGATGGCACGGCGGCAAGGTGAGCCTCCAGGCCCCCGATGTGCTGCTCGAAGCCGAGAAAATGGCCGAGCCAAACCGCGACGGACTGGTGCGCGTGAGGCTCAGCTGGCAGCCCGAGGATATCGACTTCGCCACCGTGATAGAGCGTGTGGGCCGCATTCCCATTCCCCCTTATCTGGAGCGCGACACCGAGGAGAGCGACATCACCGATTATCAGACCGTATATTCGCGCATACGCGGCTCTGTGGCGGCTCCTACTGCCGGATTGCATTTTACCCCCGAAATCTTCGACAGGCTGCGGCAGAAGGGCGTGGATGTGGCCGACGTAACCCTGCATGTGGGCGCCGGAACCTTCAAGCCCGTGAAGAGCGAGACCATGGCAGGCCACGAGATGCACGTGGAGCGCTTCAGCGTCAGCAGCGAATTGCTGCAACAGTTGCTCGACGCCAAGGCTCAGGGGCGCCGCATAATGGCTGTGGGAACCACCTCCGTGCGCACCCTGGAGTCGTTGCCCCTGATTGGAGCGGCCGTAATGGCAGGGCGCGAACCTATGGCTCGCCAATGGGACGCTTACGAGCCTGAGATGCTGCAGACCGACACCCTGACGGCGCTGAAGGCGTTGAAAGAGTATGCCGACAGGCACGAGGGTGTGCTGAATGCCGCAACCGCGCTGATGATTGCCCCCGGATTCAACTGGCGCATCACGGAGGGTATGGTGACCAATTTCCATCAGCCCAAATCGACGTTGCTGCTGCTGTTGAGCGCCTTTCTGGAGCGTAACGGCGGCGATGGACAGCGCTGGCGGCGGCTCTATGACAGCGCCCTCGCTATACCCGATTACCGCTTCCTCAGTTACGGCGACGCCTGTCTGCTGCTTTAACCATGAATATCAGCATTACATACCGGCAAGAGGATGCAGAGGCGGACAGAGCGGTTACGCTGCCCCCCTCGAAGAGCATCGAGGCCCGCAGACTTGTGTTGGCGGCCGTGAGAGGCGAGACGGTATGTGATGAAGGTTCAGACCAATGCGATGACCTGAAAGCCATCTCCGGCGCCCTGAGGGCCTATCAGCGCCGCGCTGCGGTGATTGATGTGCATGAGTCGGGCACTGCGCTGCGCTTTATGACCGCCCTGTGTGCCGCCACGCCGGGGTATGAGGTGAGGATTACCGGCAGCCCCCGACTTTTAAACCGCCCTTTAGAGCCTTTGGCAGCCGAGCTGCGCCGCGCGGGTGCTTCCGTAGACCGCATAGACGAAAGGGGAGCGGTGTGCATAAAAGGTGCGTGGCTCAACGGGGCTGAGGTAGATGCCCAAAGTCTGCTGCACAGCAACAGTTCACAGTATCTGTCGGCGTTGCTGCTTGCCGAGCCCCTTTTCCGCACCCCGTTGCGCACCGAAAAGCTAAGGTGGGAAGAGGCGGCGTCGAGTCCGTACTTGGCGCTGACAAAGGCTATGACAGAGGGACACGACGCCGGGGAGCGCGACTGGAGCGCCGCGTCGTATTTCTATCTTGTGGCACTCATCACCGGCGCAGAAGTGGCGTTTAAACCGCCTCTCACGCCCCCTGAGGTGAGTCTGCAGGGAGATGCCGCCTGTGCTGACCTTTTCAGAAAGATGGGCGTGGAGAGCAGTTTTGATTCGCATAATCAGACCAAAGTGTGGAGGGGAGAGGCGCCGCAATGGCCTCTTACGCCGAATCTTACGCCGAATCTGATGCTGAATATGCGTAAGGTGCCCGACCTTGTTCCGGCTGTGGCGGCCGCCGCTGCAGCATCGTCGCGGCCACTGGTGATTTCTGACATAGCACATCTGGCGGTGAAGGAGAGCAACCGGCTGCAGAGCATCACCGAGGCACTGTGCGCCGCAGGCTTCGAGGCCCGCCATGATGCCGACAGTATAACCCTGACAGGACGCCTTAATTCGGCCGCAAAGGGTGTTGTAGACTGTTGCAACGACCATCGTATTGCCATGGCTACGGCTCCGTTAGCGGCGCTGCGAAAGGAGGGTCTGACGCTGGTCGGCGCTGAGTGCGTGGCGAAATCTTTTCCCCGATATTTCAGTGATTTACGAAAATTCGGATATATAATCACAGAACGATAAGCATGGAAGGAGCGTTAGTAATATTAGCCGTGTTGGTGGCCGTGGGTCTGCTGCTGTTTTACTTCGACCGACGTAAGCCGCATCAGCACCATAACGCCGTTGCCGCCAAGGCAGAGAAGGCTGAAAAGACTGAGAAGGCTGAAAAGGAACAGCAGCAGGTATGTTGCGGACTGCACGCGGTGTGCGAGAAGAAATATGCTAAGCCTGCATCAGACAAGCCGGAGTATTACGACGACGAGGAGCTGGATGTGCTGGCCGACCGCGACCCGCAGACATACACTGAAGCCGAACGCGATATGCTGCGCGATGTTGTGTTGACGCTGCGCCGCGAAGATGCCTGGGGCTGGAGCCGCTCGCTGGAGATGCGACACATTGAGCTGCCTCCCGACATCCGCGACGAGCTGCTGATGCTTCTCAGTGATTAGAACACTCGGATAATAGATATGTATACATTTTTTCTTTATGCCCTGTTGGCGCTGGTGATACTGTCGGTGGCTATGTCGTTGTTGGGGACGTATATAGTGACCCGTCGGCAGGTGTTTATAGCCGGCGGCATCACCCATACCTGCTTCGGGGGCCTCGGCCTGGGCTATTGGCTCGGCTTTCCGCCGGCTTTGGGCGCTGTGGTGTTTGCCCTTGCCGGCTCGTGGGGCGCAAAGCGTCTGAGTCGCACTACACGCTCCGATTCCGCCATTGCCGTGATGTGGGCCGTGGGCATGGCGCTCGGCATACTCTTTGTGTTTCTGGCGCAGGGAAACGCCCCTGAGCTGAATACCTTCCTCTTTGGCAACGTGCTCACCGTGTCGCCCGCAGACTTGTGGCTGTTGGGAGCCTTTACCCTTGTGCTGACGGCGTTTTACCTGCTGTTTCAGCGCGTCATCATAGCCACGAGCTTTGACGAAGCCTTTGCCCGCACGCGCGGCCTACCGGCACAGGCCATAGACACCGTGATGACCATTATGGTGGCCATAGGCATCGTTTTGGGCATACGCATGATAGGCATCATGCTGCTGATGAGCCTGGTGAGCCTGCCGCAGATCACCGCCGAACGCTTCACCCGCCATTACGGCGCCATGACAGTGCTGTCGGCCGTCATCTCGCTGCTCGGCAGCGTAGGCGGCCTCATAGCCGCCTGGTATCTGGGCGTACCCGCCTCCGCCTGCATCGTCATCCTCCTCGCCCTCCTCTACGCCCTCGTCCGCCTCTTCACTTAAGAACCTTATTTTAGGTGTGATTTAATTAAAATTGAAACTTTCAGAAAAATTATTTGGTGGCTAAGGATTTTTTTTGTACTTTTGTGGATGAATGAGTTTATGGTTTCTTATTCAGTTAATAATCCACTAATTTTAAATTACAGTACTTAAAATCCAAATCATGACAACTCGAAGAATGCCAAATGGCAGACAAAGACCAAGGTCTGCATCATCAAAACCTGCTCCTTACGGCAAAAAGCCTGCAAAACACCACGGCAAGAAACAGGGATTGCCGGCCGGCCTGATTATTGGCGGCGGTGTGGCTTTGTTGGTTCTGATAGTTTTATTTGTGCTATGGATGGCAGGCGTGTTCAGCAGCTCTTATCAGTTTGAACGGCGGCATCTCGACGCATATATGCAAAGTGAGCGCATGGTGGAAACGGCACCAGGCGCGGGTGTGTATGTGGATTTCAGCAACGGCATGAATTACGCATACTCCAATGCGACAGCCAATAGGGCTATGCGCGATATTCTCAATAAGCTTACCGGCGACAAAATAGGTGAGGCGGTGAAGTTCTATTCGTTGGCCGATGCCAAAATAGAACCGCTTGATATGAGCGCTACGGAGATTTATAACCGCATTCTTGCGCCTGAGAGCTTCAGCCTGCAACAGGCTCCGATACGTAATGCACTGGCCCGAATAACAGACCGGAAACAGGCGGCGCTACTCATTACCGACTATGAAGAGTATAACGGCCGGAATATAGAACAGCAGGCTTACGCCAAAGATTATTTCATTGACTGGCTGCAGAACTTCTCCATGATAGTATTCTATAAAATAGACTATTTGGAGAATGGCAAAGAGAAGAAGCTCTTCTTCACGGTGTTTGACAATGATGGCGTGTTGCTGGCCGCTGTGGATCAGGCTCTTCAGCCTTTGTTGGGCAATGGCGTTGACAGATTCGTAATGGGTGGCAAGAAATATCGGTTCCCCATAAGTATGGATGCTGATGTATATAAGGCTGCCAACCGTGGCGGCAACTATCATAATTCAGAAGGTGTGGACTTGGTAAGCGCTGTGTCTGAAAATGACGGACCGGAAGACTATCACCGTTATTATGGCAATGTGGGGAGTCATAACGGTAAGGGTGCATACGAGAATCTGACCATCTACAGCGGAATGCCGGCCGAATATTATCCTATAGGCAATTCATGGAACGACGTTGTGCAGACGGCAAAGGATATGAGCGACAAGAATGTGCCGCGGAAGGATCGTTATATGCACTTTATGCAGGGAATATGGGTGGATTTGCAGCAGCAAAACGGCTACGACATAAACGGCATAGAGGCTCGCTGCTACAATATGGAAGAGGTGATAAAGAAGTTTGTGGAAATCAACAAACTGAACACCGATGACAAGAAGAGCAACAAGAAACTGAAATCGGTGGAAGATATGGATGCGGAAGAGGTGTCGGATATGTTTACCGTAACCACAGAACCGGTATCAGTACGTAAGGACGGCAACTGGGAAGAGATATTTGTGGACTTTGACAAGGGGTTCAACGGCTCTTTCACGGGCAATACGTCGGCAACAGACCTACTGCGACTGAATATAGTTATTGACGGAGCAACGCCGCGCCTTGAAGCAATTCGCGGTTTCTTTGGATGGTCCGGAAATGAATCGCTCACGGCTTCGATACAAAATGCGCTGCAGGATCCGCGTGTGAATCCAAAAGGCAGTATTTTGTGGAGCTATTTCATGAAAGTGAAGATTTGAGCGGCATTTTGCGTTGTGTTATGCAACCTTGAACAACTTCAATCGTAGAATAGGGCCCGGGGATGAGAAAACCTGTTATGGGGGCTTAGACAAATATAAAAATCAAATAAACAAATAGAGATATGGGTATTTCACTTATCGTAGCATGGAGCATAGCGCTCGGTTTCATGATACTCTTTTTTCTGATAGCAGTTTTGCAGGCGAACAGCGTTCCCTTTCAGCCGGGATGCGGCGACATTACCAAACGCAGAGTGATTTTCTGGGTGTGGTGTGTGCTGACGCCGTTAATCTCGTTTGGAGTCAATGCCATAGTGGCAGGACAGATAGAGGTGCCTGCGCATCGCAACATGTATCTTACGGCATCGGGCATAGCCGCCGGTGTGGCTCTGGTGGTTTTTGTGTTGGTCGGAGCCATCATAGGTTTTTCGGCACGCGGCAAACTGCGTCGTTGGCCGTTCTGAGAATTATTCGCAACGCAGAGCCAACTTGCGGAGATATATGGCGCAAGGTTTATTAAGGCACGTTGTGATAAGTAGAAAATATTGATATGAACAACGACAAGAAATTTATCATTGCCATAGGAGGCACGGGAATGCGTTGCCTGGAGTCGTTTGTGCATTTATGCGCTGCGGGAATGTTCGACAATGAGGAAATTGACATACTGACGCTTGACACAGACCAGAGTAACGGCAATAAGGGCCGTGTTGAGGAACTCATAGATCTTTACAACAAAGTAAAGACCAATGATATGGCCAACAGAGGAGGTCAGCCGCGAAGCGATACATTTTTCTCGGCCAAACTGAATCTTTACAGTTTCTATACGGATTATTCCAAACCGGAGCGGCGCACTTATGATGCTTTGGCACAGCAGACTCCGGGTTTGAAGCAGAAAGACCGAGACGACAACCGCGATTTGGCGGATTTGTTCTATGACCGAGGCAGTGTGCAGGAGTTTGATCTGACCCACGGTTACCGCGCCCAGACGCATTTGGGCTCGATGCTGATGTATCACGGCATAGTGGAGGCGGCACGCAATGTGAGTGAATCGACAGCCAAAGCCAAGCCTAATGAGCTGGCTTTGCGCGATTTCCTGAATCTGCTGAACAAAAATGCCAATTCGGCACGGGTTTTTGTGTTCGGGTCAGTGTTTGGAGGCACCGGAGCATCTTCTATTCCGGTGATTCCGTTGGCTTTGCGTGATGCCCTGGAGATTCTGACCAAAGGGGTGAACAGGATAAATCTTGACAAGGTGAAGTTCGGCTCAACCCTTCTTACTGACTATTTTGACTTTACATCGCCCACTCAGGAGGAAAGGAAACGCGAGAAGCTGATAGCCGACTCAAAGAATTTTGCCCTTAACTCGCAGGCAGCTTTGAGTTTCTATAATGCCGATTCCACGGTGATGAACACGTATAAGTGTTTGTATCACATAGGCTGGCCAACCAGTCTGAAGGCCGACTATTCGCACCCCGGCAATGTGATAACGGGAGGCAAGGAACAGGCCAACGATTGCCATGTGGCAGAACTGATGTGTGCTTCGGCAGCCTTCGATTTCTTCAATATGGAAAATCTGAACAAGCGAGGCGCACAGTATCTGTTCCGCACAGTGGGCACTCAGAGCGATGACCCCAACGGTCCGCTAAAGCTTACAGGCGCCAGTTTTGTGGGAGACCAGCATAAGGAAGAGTTCGAGAATAAATTAGGTGCGTTGCTCAGCTTTGTACATATAATATTATCGCGATATCGCAATGGCGGCATCCGTGCCTTCCTTGACGATTTAAGTACACGCGATATCCATGATTTTGACACGCTGACAAATGAACAAACGGACGAATTGCAGAAATATCTGCGCTGTTTCGGCTATGCGTATGACCAGAGAGGTCTGGCGCCGGGCTGGATTTATCAGATAACAAAATCGCTGAAGAACGGGAAATTCATTTTCACTGACGACTCGCTGACCACCGATGTCAACTCACTGAAAAAAGTTGATCCGGGCTATGTGCTGGAGGATGAGAATCATCAGTGGAGCGAATATAAGCGATACTTAGGTATTGGCAGTTCCAGACCGGATGTAGACAAAACATATTCCACTTTTGTGGATGAATTGCGCCGGCAGACGTATTATGATGGCCAAGGCGAGACTGTAAAGGAACAGTTCCTGGCTCGGATATACAACACGCTGACGTCTCTGCAGAATTTCCAGACAGCGGAGGCATATTAACAGAGAGGCTAAAGAGAAATGGCAAAGAAAGAACTTGTGATAGATTCGGCGAAAGGCACGAATCCGGGTACCGTGAATCAATGGACCCCTCTGACCAATGCGAATGAATTTATAGGAGGCATACTGACGCCACCCCTGACGGCAAGCACCAACATAGGAGCGTTGGTAAGCGGTATCCCGTCGGCCTTTGCGCGTGTTGATTTGTTTCACAACGCGATTAAAAACGGCAAGGAAGACCAGAAAACTGCCGGGACGAAAAATCTGAATACTTACTACATTGAGCTGCTGAACGAATGGAAAGGCATGATAGCGGCTCTTGCACTTGATTACGCAAGTTTTGAGGTGCGGAAGATAGATTTGGCCTACAGCGACGGCAAAGACATATCGGCCACCTCCAATCTGTATGAGCCGAAAGGTGCGTTTGGCAATATGCTGCTTGAACGGCGTCAGCGCTGGCGTCCGGTGGGCAGGGATGTGCCGGAGCAAACGCCGCCTTTCATAAATATGATAAAATATCGGGGAGGCGTTGTTGGCGCCACTTCGCCTGAGACGCTGGTTTTCACTTCGTCGGGATATGGCATAGACACGGGCCGTGATAACCTGCCGTGGGTGAACAATGGCAGATTCACTGATCCTTTGAACAACTCCATGAGCGAGGATCAGGTGATAACCCTGTACGCCTATGTGAATTATATTCTCGGCAATCTCGACAAGATAGGCGAGTATTACAAGCCGTTGAACGATGAGTTTGTGGAATACACACCTCACCGCACAGTGCTTTCTCACTGGTTGCAAAAGATAGGTGAATATGCGGCCGAAAGGCGTTATGATGTAAACAAGGGCACGGTGCCACCTGTAAGCCTTGATTTTTCTGAACCGTTCAAGAGTGTATTCTTCCACCGCGACCGTTTATATTCTGTTGACGGAGTCATAACAGAACAATTCCGGGAAGGAGCCATAGAGTTTGACCCCAAGCGGCTTTTGCTTGGCCGCGATGCACGCATAGCGCGGATTCATTTGCCGGCGTCGTTCAGCAGCGAGCCGTACAGGGTAAGCGATTTGCCGGTGCAGATACTTCGTGCCACTGTAAAGAATCAGCCCGACCGATATGCCTATTTTGCTTTGCCTTTGTCGGCACAGGGACTCGATGTTTTTGGGCGGAGCATAGGCAGCCTGGTTGGCAATGCCGCAGTGGGACAGGCCACTAATCACCGGCTTACGGCAGTTTACGACGAAGAGGCGCACGGCCTTCAGCTAAGTGTGGAACTGGCTATCTCCACCGAGAGTGGAAAAACACGCACGTTTAAAGAAAAATATGACGTTGGTAATGAAGAGGGGCTGCGAAATCATGATTTGCTGTTGTGGCCTAATTTCATTTCACGGCAATGGAACGCATATTATCTTTTCTCGGAGATGCCTCACTCGCTGAGTACCACAACCTATTCGGCGTATCCGTTTGTGGGCGACCCGGAGGATAATTTCCGCATTATCAAAAATTCAGAAGGGATGCCGTTGGCACTTGCCGAACGCAATAAAGTGGTTGAGGGGGTGGAATTGCCGGGCAACAGAAAACTGGACGTCTCTCTGCCCGTACAGTCGGGGACTGCGGTGGCTGAAAACAGTTATAAGTATGAGATTTATCGCAGCAATATGCCTTTTAAGGGTATAAGACTGGTGTCTCCAACACAGGCAGAGGGGGGATATCTGCTGATTAACTACACTCAAGAGCCTGACCGCCCCACATTGCCCCGTGATATGCTCAATAGCCGCAGACCTTTGCGCAAAGTAACCCTTGGCGTGGACTTCGGGTCAACCAATACGTCTTTGGCGTATGCCGAGAGCAACAGCACACCCACCGGCTTTACGTTTGGACGCCAGCGCCTGTCGCTGTTAGGCATGGATCAGCCCGGCGGCCGAGGCTATAATACCGTGCAGCCCAATCAGGTTCTCTTCTTCCAAAGCCGTGAGCGGCCGTTGCAGTCGAACGCTGTGAAAAGTATACTTACCCTGCACAGCGACCAGCGTCTGCATCCGCTTTATGACAATATGACCGACAGCATGCGTGCTGCCGAGGCCGTAACGGGCGGTTTTCCCTGTTTTATGGAGAATATGCCTGTGCAGGCTGTGAATGAAGACACTATATTGCTGCAGTATCAGCGTATAGGCCGGGTAGAGCAGATTCACAATATGAAGTGGAGCGACCGTGAGCTTGACAAGAGCCATAAAACGGCTTATCTGCGCACATTGTTGCTTCAGGTATATGCCGAGTTGTTTGCCGACGAGCATTGTCATGTTCCCGATAAGCTGGTATGGTCATATCCGTCGGCTTTTGACCGCACTTTGCTGCTGAGTTATCAGCAGATATGGAATCAGCTGGGGGGCACCAAGGTGTCTCCTGTAACAGATGAATACGTTCATCCGGTAGAATTAAAGATAAGCCAGTACACGCTTGACTGCGGATTGAACACCCCGAATCCGTTTGGCCCCACCGGAAGCGGAATGCCTGACAATGAGCCGTTTGGAGCGATTGGTTCCGGAGGTTTCGGGGCATTTGGCTCTTTTGGCAATGACCCATTCGGTCAACCGGCAAATATGGCTGGCAATGGTTGTTCGGAGGGGCAGGGCGACACTGCCTCAAACGGGTTGCCCTTCGGCGGCAGTTCGCCCTTCGGAAGAAGCACACCCTTTGGCGGCAATGGAACCGTGGGGAGCGGCTTTGGTGGCTGTGATGTGTTTGGCGGTGCGTCTGCAACGGGTCAAAGCGGCTCTGCCGAAAGACCGGACTTCAAGCCTGACGACCCGAATCGCGTTACCAACTATAATGCCAAACTGATTTTCCCCGACGGCAACGCCCTCAACTCTCTCACAGAGGCCACTGCAGTGGCAAACTTCACTTCTGAAACATTAGGCACTCAGGCCAACCGATTATACCTTTGTTTTGATGTGGGCGGCTCCACCACCGACATCTCAGCACTCTGGATTTCGGCCGACCGCGTAACGATGATAAAACAGAACTCCATTCGTTTCGCGGCCCGGAATGTGAGTCAGGCCACAAGCAAAATACCGGCTTTTGAAGATGTGTTGCGCAAAGTATGTGCCCAGACCGGAGTGCGGATGCTGGGTCTCAATGAGGGACAGTCAAGGTATAACTCCGACACGGCTCCCTATTACTTCGAGCAGATTGTAGATCGCCTCGACAATGCTCAGCTGCGGTTGCTTTATAACACAATTGGTGCAGACTGCAAGCCTCTGTTGTGTGTGAATATGTTTGTGACAGGGCTGTTGATGTTCTATGCAGGGCAACTGGCTCACAAGCTGGTTGATGATCTGATGCATCTGCCACCGAATGAGCAACTGAAGCAAAGACCCTATGTTACCGTGACGTTTGCCGGTAAAGGCTCGCGCCTGTTCCAGTGGCTGAGCATTATACCCGGACAAATGGACCAGCGCTATTATCGTGAGATGTTCGTGGCCGGATATGGTAAGGAAGCATTGCAAAATACTCTGGGTGATTGGCCTAAAATCAACTTGCCTGACAATAACCGGGAAAAAGATGTGAAGTATGAAGTGAGCAAGGGTTTGGCAAAAGGCAATCCCAAGTTATACGAACCGTCAGACTGCACCCAACAAGAGATAGTGGGAGAAGAGAACTTTGAGGTCATTGACGCTCAGGGACAGTCGCATCTGCTTGCCGACATCAATACCTTGACCCCGGAGATGATTCGCTACATAGGGCGCTACTTTAGCCCCATTCCTAATAAGCCATGTGGTCGCTTCTATAATTTCTGCGGATTGTATTACAATGCTTTGACACACATCTTGGGAATAAGACTCAACCTTTCAATCTTTCAAAGGGGATTCCGGGAGATGAATGTGGTACAGAAAGTGCAGAGCAGCACCGAGTTCAAAGCAGCATTGCTGCAAGCAGAATCCGGAGAGCCGTTTGACTATGTGGCTCCCATCATCATCATTGAGGGCATGACTTTCTACGACGGATACCTTTTCCCGTCAATGGACCTATAACCGCAAGGGCTTTCTGAGCAATAAAAGTCTAACATTTCAAATTCACAGTTGATGAGTGCTGAGGGGTATAGAATAGTAATATTGCTTTCTCGCAAGCGCATAGCTTTGTATTACCGACAGGCCGGCGGAACACTTCAGGAATTTCCTGATGGTCCGTGGCCTCAGCCATTGGCTTTGTTTCCCACCGACAATGGTGTGATACTCGGCGAAGAGGCTCAGCAAGCCTTCAACCGGGGGAACGGCAATGCCATAGTTGACTTCTTTGAGGAGATAAAACGCCCTCGACGGGTACGAGTAGGAGCAGGTGAGGTAGAGATACGCCAATTGTTGCTTCATGGGCTTGAGGATAGGTTTCGTGAGCTTTTTGACAGAGTTTTCTTTGGTCAATACGGACCTTTTGAGGCTAACCGTGCCAACGCTCCGGTGTTGTTGCTTACAGCTCGAGACGTGGAATCCAATGAATGTGATTTTCTGCGGCGAATGTTTGAGGAGGCCGGTTACGGCACTGTAAAGACAAAGATTCTCGACAGGATTATTGCCACGTGTCTGTTGCCACAGGCTCAATCATTGTTGCTGGTGAAATCCGATGGTGTCAATCTGCACTTTACTCTGCGTCGCAGCGACCGCAAAACGGAGAGCATTTCGCTGCGCGGCTATGGCACCGATCCACGCGTGGCAAAGGTGGCCGAAAATATCTGGAAAGATATACAGCCACAGATAACAGACGGCAAAAGAGAAAGCGAAGAGCGGGAATTGCAGCGCATAGCACGCGAATTCCTGCGTTCGGGCCGAAGCGAGCTGACTGAGGATATTGAAGTATCAACCGGAGAAACAGTGAATTTCTTCGTCAGTCGTCCGCCGGTGTATGAAGCCTCTACACCTGAGACGCAATATATGCTCAGCCGGCTTAAAGAATTTCTTGTGAGCAATGGTGTAGACGAAGACCACATGCCGGAATTGCTGCTTTGGGGTGACTGTGCCAACAACGATTACTTCCGGACCATGTTGGGTAAAGGCTTTACAAGGATACATGAGCAGAATGAGGAGTTACGCAACAAGCTGTATCACTTTCTGAGCGAAATGCCCATTGTAACCGCGCAAGCGGCTGCGCCTGTGGCTCATGCTGCGCCTGTCGTGTCAGAGAATCCGATTGAAGTCAGACCTCGTACCGACCGTGGGGTGAGAAACGTTAAAGAGGCTCCGCAGCCAGCTAAGCCTGCAACAGAATGGACGAAAGAGGATTTGCGCAAATTGAAGACCATTGTTATAAAGGCCAAAGCATCGCAAAAAGCCGGAAATGTAACAAAAGTGGCGGGTTATGTGAAAGAGATTTCCTCGCTGGCTGATAACAAAAACATCCCGGCCAACTATGCTTCAGACATAAAATTGCTTCACCAATTCTGTAACAAAGGAAAAACGGATAAGCCTAAACAACCGGCCACACGTAAACCGGAAGACAAACCCAAACCACGTGAAGAATCTAAGCGCAATGTTGATGCCAAGCGCAACATGGAACCAAAGTCCGCAGTGAAGCCTAAGCCAAAACCCATGCCCTGGACAAACGATGAACTGTTACTCATAAGGCGAAAGGTGATTTCAGCAGAAGCCTCGGTAAAGATAGGCCGCATGGAAAGAGTTGAGGCAACCTTGGCTGAATTGAGGGCGATGCGCAAAGGTCGTCCATGGCCTGCTAACAGACAGGTTCCTGATAAACCAACATGGTGCGAACGCATCGAGAACCTTGAAAAACAATTGCTTAACGGGAAAAATAATTTTAAATAGGGCTACTCAGAAAATAGCTAACTGATTATTTGTCAGTGTCATAGATTATTTGTAACTTTACAAAGAACCCCCGATGAACCCATCACGGGCTGTTTCGGGGGTATTTCTAAAAAATTCTACCGTGAAGTTACAAAAAATTTGCGACATACAGCCCACTTTACCCCTTACAGAATACGATTTTCTGCAAAAATACCGCGAGAGCTTCGCCGTCAGCGAACTCGGGCGCATTCATGCCATGCTTCCACTCAAGGAGATGGCCAGGGAACTGGCGGCGCATTTCCCCAAAAAGCATCCGCAGGGCAATACGACCATGTTCCCTCCAGAGGGTGAGGTGGCTCTGATGTTCCTCAAGCCTTACACTGGGCTGTCGGACAATGGTCTGGTGGAAATGCTCAACGGCAACATTCACATGCAGATGTTCTGCGGCGTTTTCATTGATCCGTCGAATCCGATAAAGGACGGCAAGATAGTCAGCGCCATACGCAACCGACTGGCTCCCAAACTCGACATCATAAGGCAGCAGAGCGTCCTTTTCAGGCACTGGGAACCGTTGCTCAAAGATAAGGATCTGTGTCTGAGCGATGCCACCTGCTATGAGAGTCATCTGCGCTATCCGACCGACATAAAACTGATGTGGGAGTGCATATCCTGGCTCCACGATTTGTTGCACAAGACATGCCGCCAGACAGGTGAGCCTCTGCCACGCAGCAAGTACAACAACATCGCCACCGCCCTGCTGGCCTATGCCAAGCAGCGCAAGCCCAAGAAATCAGCCACATGCCGGATGCAACGGCGGCTGCTCAATCTGCTGGGCAAAATCATCGGACAATGGAACCGGCTGTACCGTCAGTATGCCCCGCTGATTGTTCTCACAGCTGAGCAGCACAAACGTGTCACGGCAATCCGTCTGGTACATCAGCAGCAGACCGACCTCTTCAATAAAAAGGAAGTGAAGCACCGTATCGTCAGCATCGACCGACCTTATCTCCGCCCCATAGTGCGTGGCAAAGAGAAC